>ERZ808242.37-NODE-37-length-96297-cov-19.813730_pt1 | contig 96297 bp, 79 predicted proteins | sample MGYA00521244_ERZ808242 | MGnify/ENA primary metagenome ERZ808242 (study PRJEB31516, sample SAMN03275573) | gut metagenome | biome: mammalia-associated habitat; material: feces | host: Papio cynocephalus | place: Kenya | collected 2012-07-27 ... | reverse complement strand
GCCGTTCTTCGGGGAGTCCGATTGTCGAAAGACGGTCGGACTCCTTTTTTTTTGTCTCACCGCCGGGAGGTCTTAGTCGGGATCTTTTTCCGTAACTACGCCTTTAATCCTTAGGGTAATTCTTACCATGCTTGATGATGTGTAGACTGTGATGCTTTTGTCGAATTTACCGAGGCCGATCTGGTTTGAGAAATTAACTTTGATCTCACCGGTTACGCCTGGTTTTATGGGCTTGTCAGACCATTCTGCTGATGTGCAGCCGCATGAGACAGTCACCCTTTGGATCACAATCGGGATGTCCGTGTTGTTTTTGTACTTAAATACACACTGTTTCGCACCGCTGGCCTCCGAAATTGTGCCGAAATCATGGACCTTGCTTACAAAGTCCAAATTTTTGACCTCAACGACATTCTGATCCTGCGCGGCGGCTTCGTTGCTTGTGACGGCAGTCAAGGTGGCCGTAGATGTCATTAAGATAAGAGTTGCAAGATTTGATTTGAATATATTCATTGCTACTTTCATTTGATTCATTATTTGGCGGCCCGTTTTGCGGCCATCTTATTATTAGTGTTGTTCTGGGTTATTGACCCCTTCTGCTATTCTGGCCATTGGCAGACAACCAAAGATAGCGATTTTTCGTCAAATAAGAATGTGAAGCATAAGTGATGGCTATAATGACTCTTTACAAAAGGATGTTTCAGGCGCGTCTCGTGTGGAATTACCATGAGAATTCGGTGTTACTTTTAGAGACAAACAGATTTTTGCCCGATTTTTGGCTATTTCTTCACAAAAAATCTTGCTTATGAAAAATTAAACCTATATATTTGTCGTTGTTATGGCAGAATCCCCATGGAGGAAATGCTAATTAAGAGTAAAAATAGAGGACTATTCTTGCTAATAACCGTAAGTCAAGTGCAGTTGGTGTGAATAGAATGCGAAAGGGACGAAACTTGTGAAAGAAGAGTGAGGGGTGAGAGACGATACTTGTGGAAAAGCCAGAGGTGAGAGACGAGACTTGTGAAAAAAAGCCCTATGATGATGTGTGATGAGAGACGAAGACTTGCGAAAATAGAATAAGAAACACCTAAGTTCTTATATTATTTTTTAATGTTTTTTGTTATGAACAAAAAGTTAATCAATTCATTCCTGCTGGGTACCGCTTTGGTGCTTTCGGCGGGCGCTTTTGTAGGTTGCAAGGACTACGAGAGCGACATCGATGACCTTAACGAGCGCGTTAACGCGGTTGAGAAGGTGTCTCAGGAATTGCAGGCTCTCATTCAGAAGGGATCTGTGATCACCAGCGTGGAGAGCACGGACAAAGGCGTGCGCATCACGTTGAGCGATGGAAAGACGTTCGATATCACCAACGGTACGAACGGCAAAGACGGTGCTGCTGGCAAGGACGGTGCTGCTGGCAAGGACGGAACAGTCATCACCATCTCTGATGATGGTTTCTGGGTGCTTGACGGTGTGAAGACCGACAAGCCGGCCCGTGGCGAGAACGGCAAGGACGGCGCCCAAGGCGACAAGGGTGACAAGGGTGACAAGGGTGACAAGGGCGATCCTGGCAAGGATGGCGTTGACATCTACTATTATCCTGGCACCGAGGGAGCCGAGGAAGGCTTCTGGGTTAAGGTTGAGAACGGTGTGAAGACCGTGACCACCACCAAGTGGGCTGCCGCGAACGCCATCACCGCTGTTTGGACAGACGGTAAACTCATCATCAGCGGCGTTGAGGGTTCTGACAAACCTATAGAGATCGATTTGAACGCTTACCTCAAGGCTTTGGTTTACAAGCCTGAAATGGTTCTTGACGGCCAGAACGCGATGGAGTACATCTATGTTCCTTACAAGCCGATCGTTGTCGGAGAAGCAGAGTTAAGCCTCAAGTACGCTCATCAGCGTTACACCGCGGATGGCTTTGAGACTGTCTACAACTATTATCTTGTAGGCGAGACGACATCTCACGACAAAGACGTGGTTTTCTTGAACCCTACCTATGACAAGCTCTACAGCCTGGATCCTTCGACAGCCATCGTTCCTGAGTACACTCAGACCAACCTTGGTACCATTTCCCAGGATCCTGACTTCGTCAAGACAACAAGGGCCGCGAGCGTTCCTAACTACGCCGCCAACCCTGCGGCAGCCAAGCCGACCGCCACTTATCTTGACGTCAAGGACGGCATCATGCACGTAGGCATCACCATGGATGGCCATAAGGTAATGACCCAGGAGGAGAAACAGCCTGAGAACTACCCTTACTTCTATCCTGCTGAGAGCGATCCTTCCAAGATCACTGACCTCGCTGTCACCGCTCCTCTTGGAGAAGGCAAGGAGACCATCACCTCTACCTGGGCATCAGTCTACGCTTCCCAGATGGTTGTTGAGAGCCTCGCTTACACCGACTTTGCAAAGCAGTACACCTATGTTGATCCTGAGCTTGAGCATTCATCCTATGTCTGGGATGCCAAGAGCGACAAGTTCGTTCAGGTTACCGGAACTCCTGGAAACCTTCTTGGACATGGCTCTGACGCTCACCTCTACCCTGTACAGGGTGGTATGCACCTCTACCATGGCGTTCACCAGGCAGCACAGATGGTGGCTACCCTCGAGCTTGCCTACAACAGCAAGGAAGGCATCAACCTTAACAAGCTTGTGTCTACCCACGCTGTCTACAATTCACGCCGTTCATGGAACGCCGGCTACCCTATCAAGGCCCTCAGCGAGTCTGAGCTCAAGGATCTTGGCATGAAGTACATCTTCAAGCAGGTTCCTTTCGCCATCGGCGAGACCAGCGTCACCGGCCAGACCCAGAACCACAGCGTTCTCCAGTCAAGAGAAGACGGCACTTACATCGTGGCTTGCGGCGTTAAGTCCAACAGCGACACCGACCCTCTCAAGAGCGAGGCTGACCTCAGCAAGATTGGCAACTCCATCGCTTCTGTGGGCCGCACCCCACTCGTAAGGGTTGAGCTTACCGACACCGTCAACAACAAGGTTGTCGAGAGCGGCTACATCAAGTTCATCATCGTCCAGCCTGAGAAGCCTATCATCACTAAGGTGTTCGATCTTGGCAACTTCTACTATCAGTGTGTAGGTCAGGGCCAGTCCATCGCATGGCACGCAATCGAGCAGAATGTTTACGATGACGGCCGTGGCATGAGCAAGGAGACCTTCAACCTCCTCTACGAGGCTGTCTCTGTAGGACATACTGTTCTTCCATGGGAGTATGGCGATCTTGACCCTAACGAGCCTTACACAGAGCTCGCGCAGTGGGAGGAGAGCGGTACCGACATCTACGGCAACCCTACCTTCACCCTCTCCAAGAAGCCTCTCGGAGCGATCTTCGAGATCAAGGAGGCTGACAGCGAGACCACCAACACCCTCGTTTGGCTGATTGACCGCGCTGACTTTGTCAACTGCGTTAATGATGGTGGCTATCCTGCTGTCACCGAGCAGAGATACATCAAGTTCTCTCCTAAGAAGGGCCTTGGCGACTCCAACTTCAACAAGGAGCCTGTTTACCTTCCAATCAAGTTCACCCTCTGCTACCCTCAGGGCGTCATGGCGAACAAACTTGCCAAGTACTGGTATGCTGACAACAGCTTCAACTCTGATAATGCCGCCCTCGATGTTCAGCTCAGAAAGAACATCCACGGCAACGTCGAGGCTCCTGGTAACGAGACTGACGTGAAGAAGGGTGCGGCCGACTTCAATGTTTACCTTGACGAGCGCTTCGAGAAGACCACCACAGGTCACGCCCACGCCGCTCAGCAGGTTGGCGGAAACCTCGCGGCTTGGAAGCCTTCATACTTCTGCTTCTACAAGGAAAGTGACTGCAACCAGGATCCAGAGAACGCTCCAAGCTTCACGATCAATCCTGACGCTTTCGATCCTGCACAGGCATGGAACACTCCTGAGAACTTCCCTTCATTCGTACAGGAAGAGTTGGTTTATGTTTACTACTTCACTCTTGCCAACGAAGGCAGAAAGGTCAAGGGCGTAAGCGGTAAGGAGTACACTCTCTCAGTGGACAACAAGGTTGCCAACAACCCTGTAATGCTCTACACTGACAACACTAAGGTCTTCAATCCTGCCGCCACAACTGACTTCGAGTGCAAGAACACTGTCCTCAAGGCAAATGGTTTGGCTATCGCTGAGATCCAGTACCAGTACGCTCCGACCACCTATGGTGATCCTGCCACAAGGGAGCACGAGGCTAAGCTTGTTGTTCTCAACAATCCTACGACAAAGGATCTTATCAACGTTCCTGAAGGAAAGGCTACCCTGGACATAAAGGACACTGAGAATGTTGTCAAGTTCTTTGACGAGACCTTCGATGTAAACCTCGGTGTCGCTGTCTTCAACGAGGAGTGCGGTGCTTACCTGCCTCTTAAGGACAATACCTTCAACGCTGAGCTCCTGAAGCCTGTCTATGTTGAGCCTATCGGACCTGCTAAGTTCACCGATGCGGTTGACAATGGCACTAAGATTGCCCTATACGACCTTGTTAGGTTCTACGATTGGAGAGCCGCTAAGGGTGACAAGAATGCCTATGTATTCAAGGGTCATAAGCCAGACCTCTATGCATACTACGGTGTTGACCTCATCACTGTGAACCCAGAGGAGATTGAGACTGACCTTTCCGGTGAGTTCAAGCCTCTCAAGGAAGTCAGCAACGGCGTGGAGTTCCAGGTTTACGATGGCAAGAACGTTCGTCTAGACAATGGCAAGATTGTAGATCCTAAACATAGGTGCACAGCTGGTGACAAAGCCACTAACTACGACTACCTCTGGTACTCCAACAACACAGGTACACATGTTTCCTTCAACATCAGGATCCCTGTAAGAATCCACCACAAGTGGAGCCAGGACAACCTGATCGTTTGGGTTGAGGGTACAGTCAACAGAACTGTAGGCAACTAATCTTCGATAACTGAACAACTCTTAATAGATTTTCCCGGCCCGCATCCGCGAGCCGGGAATTTTTGTTTTATAGATGACGTTTGTTCCTGAACGCGAATATTCGTAAATTTGAGATTTAAATAACGCAATCAACTATGACAAACATTGGAAATCCTTTCACTCCGGTTGAGAAGAAAGTTGTCCTCTGCGGTTCAGGGGAACTCGGTAAGGAAATCGCCATTGAGCTCGAACGTTATGGCGTGCATGTGGTCGCTGTCGACAAGTATCCGAACGCTCCGGCGATGCAGGTCGCGCAGTCTTCTCGTGTCTTGTCGATGCTTGACGGAGACGCTCTCGCGGCGATGACCGCGGAGGAAAAACCTGATCTGATCGTCCCTGAGGTCGAAGCCATAGCCACCTCAAAACTAATTGATCTGGAAAAGAACGGATTTACCGTGGTCCCGACCGCCGGTGCCACTTATCTTACCATGAACAGGGAAGGGATCAGGCGGCTTGCGGCGGAAGAGCTTGGCGTTCCAACCTCAAGCTACGAGTTCGCACGGACCTATGAGGAGTTCAAGACCGCTGTCGACAGGATAGGCCTGCCGTGCGTGGTTAAACCTGTCATGAGTTCTTCAGGCCATGGCCAGAGTGCTGTCCGTTCTGAGTCACAGATCCCTGAGGCGTGGAAGATCTCCCAGGAGGGCGGACGTGCCGGTGGAGGGAAGGTCATTGTCGAGGGATTTGTCGATTTTGACTATGAGATCACTCTTTTGACGGTGCGTCACTGTGCGGGAACAACATTCCTCAAACCAGTGGGACACCGTCAGGTCGATGGCGATTACCGCGAGTCATGGCAGCCTCAGGGCATGAGCGAAGAGGCAGAGAAGAAGGCGCGGGAGATTGCCGGAAAGGTGACAGCGGCTCTTGGAGGGTACGGAATATTCGGTGTCGAGCTTTTTGTCAAAGGAGATGATGTGATCTTCAGTGAAGTCTCCCCGAGACCGCATGACACAGGCATGGTGACGATGATTTCTCAGGACCTGTCCGAATTCGCGCTTCATGCCCGCGCGATTCTTGGACTGCCTGTTCCTGAGGTGCGTTTCTACGGTCCTTCAGCCTCAAAAGCGATAGTGATGGAAGGAAACACCCAGGAATATGAGTTCCTGGGTGTAGACAAGGTGCTTGAAGAACCGGGGGTACAAGTCAGATTTTTCGGAAAGCCTGAAATCAGAGGCCACCGTCGCATCGGTGTCATTCTTGCAACCGATGAGACGGTTGACAAGGCTCTTCAGAAGGCAGAGAGGGCATATTCCAAACTTAAAGTCAAGGTCTATTAGGAGAATATGCCCACGCGGTTCTTCTAGCGGTAGATCTGGAGCTCGACCGGGCCAAGGAGGCCGGAAGGCTGGAGCTCGGAGTCTTTGTTGAGATAGGTCGCTGTCTGGAATGTGAACCTGTCCGCTGCCGGAATGGCATCTTTCTCTCCGATCAGTCTGTTTCTCCAACAGTTGACGACTTCGACCTCGATGGTGTTGACACCCTTTCTAAGCAGACTTGTGATGTTGAGCCTGTACGGAGCCGTCCAGACACCGCCTGCATATTCACCATTTATTTTCACCTTCGCCATCACCATGACCTTCCCGAGGTCGAGATAGACTGGCTCTTGAGGCAATTTTTTGACTTTGAAACTATTGGTGTATGTGGCGTTTCCGGAGAAATACTTTATCCTTGCGTCATCGCTTGTGGTCCAGTCGTAAAGTGTGCCGAAGGTCACAGGCTTGTCCGGGCCACCTCTTTTCTCTTGAAAGGCGACTGTCCATGGAGTGTCGATTGTGGTGAGAACGGTTTTTGCCGGGTAGTTGCATCCGTCTGAGGAAGTTCTGTCGGTGTCTTTTCTGAACACAATGAAAGAGCTTTCGTAGGCCTCAAGCCTCATCGGCACCTTTGTGGTCTTTGTGAGGGTCTTGTACTGAGGCATGTCGTGGATGTCTTTTGTGAGAGGGTTCCACAGTTCCGGTGTCTTTCCTTTCACGCGGAACAGGCCGTCGAACGAGATCGCTTTGTCTCCTTGATTTGAGACGAAATAGTATTCCCCGTCTGAAAGCCGGAGGTGGATGAACTGGAGAGGCAGGGACGGGTCATCGGTGGTGAAGTCAGGAGCTATGCCAAGATCCGCAAGCACCTGCTCAAGCGATGCGTCTTTGTAGATTTTGCCTTTGCCGTAGCTCACTGATCTCAAGAACGGATCGGTGTTGCCTTTCCACATCCTGGCGGCGAGATTTCTCACCTTGATGTCACATTCCGGATAGTTCTGGAGACTTGGGGATCTCTCTGGAGCAGGACCGAGAACAACAAGGCCTTCGCTGACGAGTTTCTCCAGCTTTTCGAGCAGTTCCGGACGCATTGTCTTGATCTTGGGAAGGACGAGAACAGAGTACTGCATTCCGCTTTCCAGGGTCAGCTTGCCGTCTTTGACGCAGGCTTTCATGATCACATCACTGTTGATGTAGTCGAAGGAGAATCCTTCCGGAAGCTCAGGATCCTTGATTCCGGTCATCTTAGGGCAGTCCTCACCAAGGAAATAGGCGACATCTGCAATGTAGCGTCCCTGCTGGAGCATGTAGTTGCAGCGCTTGATGTAGTCGTTGAAAACATCAAGCTGCGAGAACCATGTGTTGTTGCGGTTGAATTCATTGCCGAACCATGCATTGATTCCCGGCACCCTGTCGTCAGGCTGCTGGATGTAGAGGTGGTAAAGCGTCGCGTTGATGCCTTCTGTGAAGAAACGGTCACCGCGCTGTTTCATCTGACCCGGATATTGTGTGAAGTCCGGCCCGCCGCAAGTGAAACTCTCGGCCCACACCTTCTTCTTCCCATAGATGTGTCCGCAGGATGAGGCCACACGGTTTTCGATGTCCCCGAGGCTCCCGAAACTCCAGAACTCCCCGGCGATCTCATCGGATTGGGATCCGTACTGTAGGAAGTCACCAGGGAAGCCCCAGTGGCCATAGTTCTCAAGCCAGGTGGTAAGACCATTCTCATTGCTGACCTCCCTCAGCCCTCCCACGTAGTTGTAGGAGACTTCGTTGGCGACAAGGCGCCTGAGATCCCAGAGGAATCGGTCGGAAATGTCTTCATTGCCGACGACCACCCCGCTCATGACTGGGATGTAGGGAACCGGGTCGTAGCCGTAGGCGGCGATGAAATCCTCTATCATGTTGTCCGTCCAGTTCTGCCCGCCGGTCTCATAGCTGTCTTCGACACAGACCTTGAAGGTCTTTCTGTCCTGCACCGGGATCCTCTTCAGGATCTGGCCGAGGTAATTGTTGAAGTGAGCGCGTATGTGCTTCTTGCTCATCTTGTCTGTCTCGAGTCCCGTGCCTTCCGCCGGAGCAGGGGAGCAGAGCGTGCCGGTCGGGAGCATCGCTGTCCTCATCACCACCCAGTCACCGGCGGGAACATCCCACTCCAGTGTCCCGTCTTCGGACATTTTTGCGGTGACATCCTTGACTTCGCCAGCCGGGATGCCTTTGTAGTCAGGCTGATCCCTCCACATGTATGCGTCCCACATAGGATGTGGTGTCTGCCACATTTTTGAGAGGGACTTCTCCGGGTATCTCTCTACCGCCGGAGTTCCGGACAGAGTCACGCTCTTCACCACTCCCGGTTTGACTTTGAGGACGAATTCACTTGCGACTGTCTCGGGGATCGAGACAACGATCGGTGCGAAAGGCTCGAATCCCACGTTGGTGTCGGATCGGCTTCTGTCGATCAGGAACTCCTCGACAAGGCTGAGATCATTGCCGACTTTAGCGTAGAGGGCGGCTTCGCTGACGATTTCTTTTTCGACCGGCCTGAGGAAGATCGAGCGCACGGTGTCCGCCTTGGCTGCCTTGAAGGTTAATGTGCCGTCGTCATCTTTTCCGACCGCGAAACTTGTGGTGGCTTTGGCCAGAGGGTATGCGATGACTCTGACGGGTTGTGCTTCTTCTCCGACCTCGGGAAGTTTCCCTTTAAACTTCATTGGACCTGAAAGAGTGTCTTTCGCGTACCCGAGATACCTCATTGACTGGGACGGCTCCACCCATGGTCCACCGCTCTGGCTCCATCCTGGGCTGTTGAACATGCCGATTTCGATGCCGAGCTCTCCTGCTGTCTTGAACATTGTGTGAAGAATGTCCCACCATTCGTCTGTGAACATCCTGACCGGCCCTTGAGGAGCTCCCTGGTTTTCACCGATCATGCCGATGAACGCCCTGTTGATTCCTACGGACTTCATCGCCTTGAGATCTTTTACGACGCCTTCCTTGGACATGTTGCCGGCTATCCAGTACCAGTAGACACCAAGTTGCTGGCTTTCAGGAGTGTTCTTGAAGTTCTTCTCAACCGACCCCATGCTGTCTTGGGCAAAGGAAGGTCCGCCTGAAAACAAAAGCAAGGCGGCTGCTATCCACTTGATTTTTCCTCGCATAATAGATTACTTTGAATATTGATTTTGCTTTTTATGTTGGCTATAATTGAAGTGCGTTTCTGCAAATATACCACTTTATGTTTTAAAAACCGCATTCGGACATGTGATTTGCAGAATGTCTCAGGGTTTGCTAACTTAGCACCGTTCAAAAGATGATTTTGGAATATGGCGAAATATGGTCTTATTGGCGATCCGATCAAGGGGTCGGGCAGCCCGGCGTTGTTCAAAGCAGCGTATAAAGGTGTGAGTGAAGGAGAATGTTCGTACGACCTGATCGAAGGCGGTGATTTCGAGATGTCCTTCCGAAGGTTTCTGGATGAATATGCCGCGGTGAATGTCACCGCTCCGTTCAAAGAGCCGGCATATTCAAGGGTCGTGGAGATGGCCCGAAAAGGAGAAGGCTCGGTTTCAGGACCGGCGGCCCGCATAGGGGCGACAAACATTCTCGTTAAAGGGAAAAATGGTGTCGAAGCTTACAATTCTGACTTCACAGGGGTGGTGACAGCTGTCGTGGAAGCCTATTTCCCCGGCATCGTGGAAGAGTTCATCGGGAACTTTGGTGACAGGTTCTTTGTCAAGATGCATCAGTTTTTCCTGATGACTCTGGGCCGCACGTTCAACCGGCAGCCTCAGGCGCTTGTGGTTGGATGCGGTGGAGCTGGAAAGGCCGCGGCCGTCGCCGCCGCCGAACTTGGCTTCGCCACCATCCTGATGAACCGCACACTGGAGAAGGCGAGGTCGATGGCCGAATCCATTCCTGAATACGGTTTCCTGCCGGATCCTATCTCAGATTTCAAAGAGGCGGTCAAGGAGTGCGACCTCGTGATCTACACCCTGCCTGTGGCCTTGCCGGAGATCGCGGAGTTTACGGCGGATGATTTCGCAGGAGAGGATTCCGGCCGGAGAAAGGTCATCCTTGAGGCCAATTACAAGACACCGTCTTTTGACCAGGAGGCAAGGATGAAACTCTCGGCCGCGGACTGTACCTACATTCCGGGCAACCGTTGGCTTCTTTATCAAGCCCTTACCGGCTATCCAATCATGACCGGTAGGCAGCCTGACCTCAAGGCTATGTCAGAGGCCCTCTTATAGAACTGTTCATTTTGCGCACCGAACTTGCCAAGGCGGACTGCGGAACTTGTCCAAGCGCATCGCCCCCGTGTCGCCTGACCGCTTAACCCATGGCAATGTCTATGCCTATCCAGCCGTGGAGGCTTATTGTTTGATTATAAATATATTAATATACCTTACTCCTGCGCGTTCGGGGTATCAGTAGGGTGGGTATATTCATTGGCTATCAGTATTTTATCCTCCACTGCTACCCTGCGTTGCCTTGGATGGAGGCTCATCAGGCAGATTGGCTCTTTCGGGATTTACTGCAAATCTGCAGTAAATCCCGAATTGGACTATTTTAGAATATCGTTATTAAGAAGAAATTGGAACAGCCCCATAACGGTGATGCCATCGTCATTCGTGTAAGTGGCAATATCATCTCCGACTATGACTATCTTGCGAAAGGAGTCTCCGATTTTCTTGAGCGACCTGAACTCCTGTTGACGTTTTTCTTCAGTGAGCATTGAATATGCGGATTGGATGTAATACTTGTCAATGCCATTGGTCGCAATGAAATCTACTTCATACTGAAGGTATTCTGATTTCCCATTACGCATTTCCCGGGACTCGACCATGCCGACATCCACCATATAATCCCTTGCGCGTAGCTCATTGAAGATGATGTTCTCCATAATATGCGTGATTTCCTGTTGGCGGAAATTCAGGCGAGCATTCCTTAGCCCTACATCTACACAGTAATATTTCTTTAAGGATTTGTAGTATTCCTTGCCTTTGATGTCATAACGTTGCGCTCCTTCGAAAAGGAATGAATCGCAGATGCAATCCAAGTATTTCTTCACGGTCTCCTCGTCAATCTTTAAGTTCTTGATGCTTTTTAGTGAGTTCGCGATCTTTCCAGGGTTTGACAGAGAGCCTATTGAGGAACAAAGGCCATCCGTAATGGCTTCCAAGGCTGCTGAGTTCTCGATGTTATACCTGTCCTTAATGTCTGTCAGATAAGTCTTCCTCCATAGATCTTGGAGGTAAGCCGCTTTTTGTAACTTTGTTTTCCTCCTTAGAAGTCCGGGCATGCCTCCATAAGTGTAGTACTCTTGCCATAACTCCCGGATTTGTTCCGTCCTTCCAGAACTGAATTCTTTGAAAGAAAATGGATTACACCTTATCTCGTGCCCTCTGTCACGGAATATGGTGCTGATTTCCTTTGATAGGAATCTTGCATTGCTGCCTGTGACATAAACATCCACGTTTTCTTTGTTCCTGAGGCCGTTGACTAACTTCTCAAACCCGTTCACCTCTTGTATCTCATCAAGAATCACGTAGTAATCAGCATGCTGATCCGTGATCTTGCTGTACAGGTATGATTTAAGTTTATCCTTGTCTGCAAGATCGCTTTGATTGCTTTCATCATCCATGTCAAGAGAGACAATGATGATGTTGTCATCGGACACTCCGTCCTTAATCAAATAGTCTTTGTATAATCTGGTCAAGAGCCAAGATTTGCCGCACCTTCTTGGTCCGGTTACGACTTTGACATCACCATTGAGCCTACTGTCAATGAGTTTTTGTAGATATGCATCTCTTTGAATATATGCCGTCATATCTTTTGATTATTTGTTTGTCCGTAAAGTTGTTCCCATAACATATTCGGGATTTACTGCAAATTTACAATAAATCCCGAAAAGGTCATAGACCTGTTGAAATTATACTGTTCAGAGGTGGAATTATCCTACTGCCTTTGGCGGAGGGCTTCGAAGAGTAGGATGGCGGCGGAGACGTAGACGTTTAGGGAGTCGAGAGCACCGGGCATCGGGATGCGTATGTGGGCATCAGCGGCCTTGTGTAATATGCAACATGCGGATGGCTGTATAAGGCATGGAGGGATGCCGGAACGGGATGGGGTGCCTATGTATGGGTGAAAACAGCTATATACATCCCTACTCTAGCACACAGTTGGGGGGCAAGGTAAAAAATCGACGGTCAGACAATAAAAACTATTGCAAAATCCAAATGGGGGGGGTATATTTTTAAATTATTTAAAGCATTAATTTACAAATGAAAATCAATTCTCTTAAACCTTACTCGCCTCCCGTCGTGGAAGTCCTGAACGTGGAACTGGGACAAAGCGTGCTCATCAGCAACAGTATGAACACTGAAAATCTGAATGAAGAAACATTCAATTGGTAATCAGCAGGAAATCATGAAGGCAATCACAAAAGCGACAATGGCACTTGCGGCCCTGCTCGGACTTGCTGGCTGTGCCAAAGAAAACCTATGCTCCCCAGAGAAGACCCTGTCCGGCAACACCACTGTGACATTGACAGCCGGCCAGGAGAACACCGGCACCAAGGCCGCAATCAGTTCGGAAAACACCAAACTCATCAACTGGACCAGGGATGACGCAATCACGGTGATAGACGGTGAGAAAAATAATGTCAAGTTTACTCTGGCAGATGGCGCCGGCACCACAACGGGCACGTTCGAGAGCGAAAAAGCCAGCCAGGCGACGAGCTACACGGCACTCTACCCTTATCAGAAGGACGTGACCTTTGACGGCTCCTTTAATAATACAATCCTGAAAGGAGTGGTTCTGAAAAGCGAACAGGAGGCTGTGTCCGGCTCATTCGACCCGGAGGCGGCCTTGATGATGGGTACTACCGGGGACGGAAGCACGAATCTGAGTTTCAAGAACATAGTGGGCTTTGTGAAGTTGACCCCTACCGTCTCATGTAAGAAGATCACCCTCACCGGCACGAGTTCAGCCGCGCTTGCAGGAACAGCAGACATCGCCATGAACAAAGAAGGTTTGCCAGAGGCCACGGTCAAAGACAAGGCTTCAAGCAGCGTCTCCATATCTGGTGACATCGAGGCCGGCAAGACTTACTACATCGCCATTTTCCCGGCAGAAATGGAAAGTTTCAGCCTGACCTTTACGGACTCTTACGGACAGAACACCTGCAAAAGTTCGGATAAACCTCTGACAATCAAGCGCAATTACGTAACCAACCTCGGCGGGGTGAAGGGAGGAGAATATCCTTACATCACATTCACTGCGGAATCCTCACAGAAATTCAAAATCTCGCAGCACCTTAATCTCGAATGTTCTGTCGGAGGTTCCGGTTGGCAAAGTGTTACGTCTAACACTGAAGTGGAATTCGGCGGCACAAAAGGCAACTTGAGGCTCCGTGGAAAATGTAAGGATGGAACTTCTTTTAGCGGTGTAAGTGCTACAATCAGTTTTACTGAAACAGATGTGCCGGTAAGTTGCAAAGGTGACATCCACACTCTCATTGATTGGGAAAACTACGCCACTGCAGACACCGAAAACGCCCGTTTTTCAAAGTTGTTCCATGGATGTACGGCCTTGACTTCAGCTCCGGATCTCCCGTCGAGAAATTTGTCATCCAACTGCTATTCTAGTATGTTCTACGGCTGTACCGGCCTGACAACTGCTCCCGCACTTCCTGCCACAGTACTTGCAAATGGCTGCTATGCGCAGATGTTCTACGGCTGTACCAGCTTGAAATCTGCTCCTGCACTTCCAGCGACAGAACTTGCAGAGAACTGCTATCAATCCATGTTTTACGGCTGTAAATCATTGCAGAAAGCCTCTGATTTGCCTGCTGAAAAGGTTCCATACCAAGCATATAATAAAATGTTCCACGGCTGCACTTCACTTGAAGCAATGCCGACGATTTCAGCCAAAACTGTCTATGCATACGGAATGCAAGAAATGTTTTATGGGTGCCACAATCTGTCAAAGGTGACAGACCTTTGCATCGAAACTTTTAAAACTAATAATAATAGTGTTGGTTATAACTGCGCCAACATGTTCGCTTACTGCAAGAACCTTACTGCCGCGCCAAAACTTCCGGCAAAAACGCTCGCTGATTATTGTTATATGGACATGTTTAACGGATGCGAGAAGTTATCTTCTGCTCCGGAACTCAATGCTCCTTCAGTTCATGAGGGCAGTTATCAGCGTATGTTTGCTTACTGTACCGCTCTGAAAAAAGCGCCGGCACTGCCGGCAACAGAAGTGAGGGCATCCAGCTACAGTCAGATGTTTTCGGGTTGTTCAAGTATGGAATCCGGCCCGGAAACGCTTCCTGCGACAGAACTTAAAGAGAATTGCTATTATAGAATGTTCATTAATTGCAGCTCTCTAACTAAAGCTCCAAAGTTGATGGTCAAGAAAATGGACAAGGGGTGTTGCGCCGGGATGTTCAAGAGTTGCAAAAAAATAGATGAAGTTACTCTATATATCCAAGACTTTGACACAAATTATAGCCCTTTCACCGATTGGCTATCCGGAACAGCAAAAAACGGCAAACTGCATATAAGAAGCGGATTACTTGACGATACTAAAAAGGCGCTCTGCCTTCCAGAAACCTGGGATTTCGCGGAAGACGTTACAGACTGACGCATAGTATTCCATAAACATAATGCGAGGATGACATCCAGCCATCCTCGCATTACTTTTATGTTCCCGGCAAGGATTCTCCGCCTGTCCGTGCGTCCAAGGTGCATGTCCACTCACCAGAAACCTTTTAACGATCGGTCGTGCGTCCAAATGACATTCCCGCTCACCGGCAATCTCTTGACATCTCCACCGTGCGTCAGGCTGATCTTTCCGCGCACCGGTGCGTGTGTTTGATTATTATGCGCACAGAGAAAATTTGGTTGGATAAGCGGCATTCGGGATTTACTGCAATTCTGCAGTAAATCCCGGACGCGCTGTATTTATCGCTCACTAGGAGGAAATAAAGCCAGAATATTCTGTTCTGAAGTGGATGCCTTCACTGCCTTTGGCGGAGGGCTTCGAAGAGGAGGATGGCGGCGGAGACGGAGACGTTGAGGGAGTCGAGGTCACCGAGCATCGGGATGCGTATGTGGGCGTCGGCGGCCTTGCGCCAGATGTCGGTCAGGCCTGTGGACTCGGTGCCCATCACGATGGCGGTAGGCTTCTTCATGTCGGTGTCGTAGTACAGGGAAGAGTCCTGGAGCTGCGCTGTGAGTATCTGAATATTCCGGGATTTGAGCCAGGCGATGGTCTGCTCGGAGGTGGCGACTGCCACCTGTCTGGAGAACACGGCTCCGATGCTGGCCCGGATAAGGTTCGGGTTGTAGAGGTCGGTGAGCGGGTCGCAGATGATGACGGCATCGGCTCCGGCGGCGTCCGCGCTTCTGAGGACGGCTCCGAGGTTGCCGGGTTTCTCCACGCTCTCAAGCACAATGACAAGCGGATTCTTGCTGAGTCTCAGGCTTTCCAGTGTTCTCTCACGAAACTCCACCTCGGCGATGACACCTTCCGTGCCGCCCCTGTAGGCTATCTTGCCGTAGAGTTCGTACGGAACCTGGACGACACCGACTTTCGGGTTCAGCCTTTCCGCCTTGCCAAGAATGTCGTTCAGTTCCTCCTCTGTCAGCAACTCTCCGCAGATGAAGAGGGTCTTAGGAACGAATCCTGCGTCAAGACAGTGGCCGAGTTCCCTGCGGCCTTCGACCACAAACAACCTTTCCGACCGCCTCAGTTTCGACTTCTCCTGAAGCGCCAGCAACTCCTTGATCTTCTGGTTCTGCGCCGATGTGATGTTCTCGATTCTCATAATAATTAACTTTGTCTTTCAACTGTCTGAAAAGACAGTTGAACGTGATGGCGCCACACGAAAAGGAAAGGTGAACGCTTTCATGGTGTCTCAGATATCAAAAAAGGGTGACCTGGACTTCAAGGTCACGGCCACCCTTCCTGAATATTCAAAAATGATTATTCCTCTGTCGCCTCCGCGCCCTTGTCGCTCTTCACGATCTTCTCCGGACGCATCTGAGGGAAGAAAAGCACATCCTGGATGGTCGTCTGGCCGGTCATGAACATGGTCAGGCGGTCGATGCCCATTCCGAGACCTGAGGTAGGCGGCATTCCATATTCAAGGGCGCGGACAAAGTCATAGTCGATGAACATCGCCTCGTCGTCTCCGTGGCTCTTGAGGGCTGCCTGCTCCTCGAACCTCTCCAGCTGGTCGATCGGGTCGTTGAGCTCTGAATATGCGTTCGCGAGCTCCTTGCCGCAGACGAACAACTCGAACCTCTCGGTGAGGGTCGGATCCTCACGATGCCTCTTTGTCAGCGGTGACATCTCGACCGGGTAGTCGATGATGAACGTTGGCTCGACGAGATGCTTCTCGCAATATTCCCCGAAAATCGCGTCGATCAGCTTGCCGACCCCCATCGATGGCTCGAACTCGACACCAAGCTTCTTGCAGGTCTCGCGCAGCTCGTCGACTCCCATGCCCTTCACGTCCACACCGGCATATTCCTTGATCGCCTCAAGAATAGGCAGCCTGCGGTAGCCGGCCTTGAAGTCGATCTCCTTGTCGCCGATCTTTACGACTGTGGTGCCGTGCAGCTTCAGGGCGATCTTTTCGAGCATCTTCTCCACGAATTCCATCATCCAGATGTAGTCCTTGTAGGCCACGTAGATCTCCATGCAGGTGAACTCTGGGTTGTGGGTCTTGTCCATGCCCTCGTTGCGGAAATCCTTCGCGAACTCATAGACTCCATTGTAGCCGCCCACAATCAATCTCTTGAGATATAGCTCATTGGCGATTCTGAGGTAAAGGTCGATGTCCAGGGCGTTGTGGTGGGTGATGAACGGACGGGCGGTGGCTCCACCGGGAATAGGCTGGAGGATCGGGGTCTCGACCTCAAGGCAGCCGGCGTTGTTGAAATATTCCCTCATTGTGGCGATGATTTGGGCTCTCTTGACGAATACGTCCTTTACCTGCGGGTTCACGATGAGATCCACGTACCTCTGACGGTAGCGAAGCTCCGGATCGGTGAACGCGTCATAGACAACACCGTCAACCTCCTTGACGATAGGAAGAACCCTCAGGGACTTGCTCAGGACCGTAAGTTCCTTGGCATGGACGCTGAGCTGGCCGGTCTGGGTGATGAAGGCGAATCCCTTGATGCCGATGATGTCACCGATGTCAAGCAGTTTCTTCCAGACCGTGTTGTACATCGTCTTGTCCTCGCTAGGACAGATCTCGTCCCTCTTGATGTAGATTTGGATTCTTCCCGTGGCGTCCTGAATCTCGCCGAACGAGGCCGCGCCCATGATTCTTCGTGACATCAGACGGCCCGCGATGCAGACCTCATGGAAGTTGCCTTTCTCCGGGTCGAAGCCGGCCTCAATTTCCTTAGCGGTCGCGTTGACCGGATAAAGAGGCGCCGGATAAGGGTTTATGCCCAATTCCCTTAACTTTGCGAGAGACTCTCGTCTGATTCTCTCCTGCTCGCTGAGTTCGATGTTTGCCATATCGTTAATTTTTAATATTCAAAACAATAAGACCGATCCTTCGGCCTGAATATGCAAAAATACTACTTTTAATTCACATTCTGAAATTAAATCCGTACCTTTGTCTATTATGGGAAACGAGCGCAAATGGATTTTGAAGGAACCGGCTGATCCGGAGAAGGTGGGAAGGCTTTCCGCCGAACTGGGCATTGACCGGGTTCTCGCTGACCTTCTTGTCAAGAGGGGAGTCGAGACTTTCGAGCAGGCGCGCTCGTTTTTCCGTCCGAGCCTGAACGATTTGCACGATCCGTTCCTGATGAAGGACATGGACGTGGCCGTGGAGAGGGTCCGCAAGGCGATCACGAGCGAGGAGAAGATTCTGGTCTATGGGGACTACGATGTGGACGGCACGACCGCTGTCTCGTTGGTATATTCTTTCCTTAGAAGATACTCCTCCAAGGTTGATTTCTACATCCCGGACCGCTACGACGAAGGCTACGGTGTTTCCTACAAGGGCATCGACTGGGCCGGTGACAACGGCTTCGGACTCATCATCACTTTGGACTGCGGCATCAAGGCCAACGAGAAGGTTGAATATGCCGCCACGAAGGGGATCGATGTCATCATCTGCGACCATCACCTTCCGGAGGACACGCTTCCACCGGCTGTGGCCGTACTTGACCCCAAGCGTGAGGACGACACCTATCCGTTCGATGACCTTAGCGGCTGCGGAGTCGGCTTCAAGCTTGTTCAGGCATATTCACAGAAATACGGTATTCCGTTCGAGACTTTGATTCCTCTGCTGGATCTTCTGGTGGTCAGCATCGCGGCTGATCTTGTGACGATGGTGGGGGAGAACAGGGTTCTGGCTCACTTCGGTCTCAAGCAACTGAACGAGAATCCCCGCAAGGGTCTTCACGCTATGGCGACGCTCTCGAAACTGGAACTCGGCCATCTGACGATTGACGACATCGTGTTCAAGATAGGCCCGAGGATCAACGCCGCAGGAAGAATGGAGACCGGCCGTCTGGCCGTGGAACTCCTTACAGCTTCTGATGACCACACCGCCGCAATGATCGGCGAGAAGATCAACGACAACAACAATGACCGCAAGAGCATCGATCGTGAGATCACACAGGAGGCCCTTGAGATGGTCCAGAACGGTTCCGCCTTGTCAACAGGAGCCGCTACCATTGTCTACAACCCGGTTTGGAACAAAGGTGTCGTCGGAATAGTCGCATCACGCCTTGTGGAGGCTTTTTACAAGCCTACGATAGTGTTGACAAAATCTAATGGTTTCATCACCGGATCAGCCCGCAGTGTGGCGGGTTTCGATCTCTATGAGGCCATCGAGACTTGCTCTGATCTCCTGGAGAACTTCGGCGGACATGTCTATGCGGCAGGCTTGACATTGAAAGAGGCCAACTTGGAAGAGTTTGTGGACAGAATCGACAAGTTTATTTCCGGAAAGATAACTGACGAGATGCTGACCCCTGTGACCGACATCGACGCCAAACTGGAGTTCAGCCAGATCACCCCGAAATTCTTCCGTCTCTTGAAGCAGTTCCAGCCTTTCGGCCCAGGCAACACCAACCCGGTCTTCCTGACCGAGAACGTCTCCGACGGAGGCAACGGCCGCAAGGTAGGAGCCGGTGGTGTCCACATGAAGCTGGACCTGATCGATGAGAAGCAGCCGTTCCACCAAATCCCTGCCATCGCCTTCAATATGGCCGAGTTCTACGACTACATCAAGGCCGGCAACCCGTTCGACATCTGCTACTCCATCGTTGAGAACTACTACCGCGGCAACACCACCCTCCAGCTCCGCATCAAGGACATCAAGGAGCGCGAGGAGTTCATTTAGGAGTATTTTCGGCTTTCCATAGAAGTTGAGAATTAATGTTGTTAGTACCAAGTGGCGGTATTGGATTATTTGTCTTTTGCTTAAAAAACTCAAAAGAAAGGACGCTGATCTTGGCAAGTAATTCAAATATCATTAAAATAATGTTGGTTCGTAGGCGTAACTCTTTGGTAGCAGCAGTGATGATAGGGTGGGAACTGCAAGGTTGAGCAGTTCTTGGGGCTCCAATTTATGTAACCCCCCTCCATATTCACGACCATTGATTGCAAATTGTTCGCTAGTCACTTCATTGAGCGCATTCCAAACATCTTTGAGTGTTTTTGCGTCTGCCAAACATCTAGAATAGTTCTCTTTGGGGTAAAGAAGCAAATATACATTAGTCGTTATTGCCTCAGTCTTATTAAGAATAAAGCGAAACATCTTTTTTGAAGAGTCACCACGCCCCATATAGGGTATAATAAAAGGTGCTGGCTTTCTGTCTTCGCAGTGATACCATAATGGACGATGACTGCATATATATCCCTTGTTTACCCCCCGCTTTTGCCCTTCTTGTATATATTCCCAGACACTTGGATATTTTTCTTGCAACAGTTCTTCCGATAAATTGCATGAGAACAAATATTGTTTTTGTGGTAATGCAATGTTCCCTTCCTTGTCAGATGCGATAATGTCTTCTTTCAGAAACCTTGGACTCGGAAGCAGAGGCTTGAGAAACTTTGAAGGTATATGATACTTTTCTATGATGTCTGTATCAACGATAAAGAAATCGTTGCCTCCTGTCGCTACTCCACGTTTAACAGTGAAAAAGTTTCCTATCTTGCATTCATCACTATTAGAGCTTAGCATAACATCTTCATCAAACAGAGGTGACCATTTGCCTGATACATTCAACTCACTTCTGTTTATCATCTTTGTCTTTGAAGGATTGTCCACATCTTTCCCACACGAGAATTCTATCTTGCTTTCAGTCGGTTTGCATTTTCTGAAATATACAACGGTAGAGCTGACAAGCGCATCTTCAAACTGCACATCATCAGCCTTAAACTTGTGAATACACACAAGGTCCACACATTCAAGTAAATATTGTTTTACTGCCTTCCCGTAATTCACATCCAAGAATTCCGATGGTATAAGCCAACAAGACAAAGCTCCTTCAGTCAACCATTTTTCCGAGAGAATCAGAAAATAACAATACAGACCAGCCAATCCAGAAATCTTGATTCCAGAATTCTGCATGACTTTTTTTTGTAAATCTCTTTTAGTCTCTGTGTCTAGGTGATGATGTCTTACATACGGAGGATTGGCTACAAGCAAGTCGAAACTTTCGCCATTGGTTTCTTCTTTCAAGAAATCTACGTTTCTTATCTCCAAGTCCTCTTTTGCCCAAAGTTCTTTCGCTGGAGTACAATAATGTGTGTCAACCTCGAATCCAAGCGCATGACCAGCCTTATCTTCAAACACATTGCGAAATGCTGCATAGAATGCACCTAATCCGATTGATGGTTCTATGAAAGTAACATTTTTTTTATGACAGAGAGATTTCGCTTTATTCATGATACTGCACGCCAAGGGGTATGGAGTGGCAAATTGCCCCTTCATATTGCGTTCCTTTGATGTTTTTTGCGAATCCAATGATTTCTGCAATCTATCACGCTCGCTATTGTAATATGCTATATTGAAACTCATACTCCTGCCTTTTTGAAATCCGATACTCTATGTTCCCATACCCAATCTATGCCCTCAGCAGCTTCGTATCCCAAATAACCACTGTCGAAATAGCCACATAAGAAAAGTACGAAATCTATATGATTACCATATGTTGACTTTAGTTGCTCTTTCTTTTGGGCTTCTTCTTTTCTACGTTTATTAGTGTTTGTGAAATCTCCAGCAGACTTGCACTCCACAAGAAGTGGTAATGTGTCTTCGGTGCACCTCTTTCGCTTGATGACAACATCGATAGGCATATTTACTCCAAGGCGACTCATCTTGACAGGTACGTTGAGATGATATGTAAACGTGCCTTGTTGCATTTCAGAGAAAGAGGTTACATCTTTTGACTCTACAAATGTGTAACCTTCAGAAATGAGAAAATCTCTGATAACTTTCAATTGCCTCTTCTCTTGTTCATTGCGGATTATCGGGTCAGACAAAGTTCCGCATAATCTATCGGCAACAATACATTCCGCAATTTTAAGCTCTTCCTCGGTAGGAGTGTTGCCTTTCTGAATCCAAGCGAACAATTCAACATCAAGTAGTTTGTTCAATACATGGACAATCCGATTTAAACTTTCTTCCTTTTCTCCCTCTGTTATTCTTTGCGGAAAACGTCCCTCTTCCATATTCTTGACAAAAGAAGGCTTTACACCTGAAAAACCGATAAGTCTGTCACGTGCAATAGGTGGTGTTGTTGCCATTCGCAATATTGTGATGAGCGCGGGATGCTCATTTAGATGTGTTGTAGTAAAATGGAAGTTATCAGTTTGGCTGATTGCCAAGCCAGCCTGCTCCATTGCACGCTTGCGCTCTCTTGTGTAAGTTGTTGGGGCGAAATTCAGAAACCAATCGTTGTAGAGTGAAACCGATAGAATGGTGTCCTCCTTCCATTGTTCTGTATTTCTCCTATTAATTATAGTATTTGACTTTTGCGCCATTTCGTTTATTATCTGGTTTCGGGAATATTTCCAATTCTAATCTTGTATTCCAAAGTTCCTCAGCCTGTCACGAACTTCCATAAGAGCAAAGCCAAGAAGATTTTCTCCATTCCAGAGTGAGGGATTCGTCGCTTCTGGAGCAAATTCATCAAATCCGATTCCCCATATTGTGTCTTTGGGACTTGCTTCAACTATGATCTTATCGCCAGTGTTTAACATAAAATGCCGCAAGTCGTCATTTTGTGAGAATTTGGCGAGATTGCTTTCAACGACAATCTGAAAACGTTTCTCGATCCACACATCGTCATTGTAATTCTTAACCAGGCGCCCCAGCCTCTTGATAGTCATTTGGTCAGTCTCGGCAAGAATCTGTGTCATCACTTCTTTATCTCCAAAAATATTGGCTTTCTGCGCCATCATATATTGCTCAGTGCAATTATATTCTTGCCCATCTACTGTGAAAAGGCAAGGATACCATTGGCTGAAGCAAGATTTGCTAACGCCATTCTTTCCCTTTTGGTGTCCCCAAAAGAACACGAAGTCGTCTTTTGTGAACGAATAGTTCTTCTTGATTAAAAGTTCTTTACTGTATTTCATGTCGTGTGTCAAATATATGTTGATGCGAACCTTACGCTTGAGCGACCTCGATTTTCCAGCCCTCGATGGTGCGGGTTTCGGTTGAGATATTCACTCCGACTTTCAGCAGGCGCATTTTGTTCGCGGCATTGGTTGTGTCAAACTTGTAAGGGATAAGGTACCCTTTGTCGTCAATCTGCTTCAAGGCCACTTCCGCGGAGCTGTCCACCTTGAACTCAAAGACATAGACGCAGTCCTGTGTACGGCAGACAGCGTCCGCCCTACCGATGGCGGACTTCACCTCGCTGTGAATATAATAGCCGAGCAGTGAGAAAACGAGATAGATAATGGTCTGGAAATGCTTCTCGGTCTTGTTTTCCAAGTCATAAGGAATTCCTGCCATGTATGACTGCATCCGCTGGAGGGCGTCGTTGATGTCGTTTCTGTTCAGTGCGGCGCTGAATTTCGCCACGAACATATTCCCGGACATCCGTTTGCTGTTGTAGCGGGCGAGAAGACATTCCGTGAAGCCTATCTTGACCTCTTCGTTCGGGTAGCCGAGGGTGTATAGTTTTGTCCTTTGGTCGTACCCTTTTATGGTCAGGTAGCCGGCCTGGTAGAGCATCGGCAGCGTGTCGTCGCAGAGTTCGGGCGAGATGTCGAAAGCCGATTCCGGGATGTCGGTCATGCTGTCCAACTCCATCTCATCTATCGGATTCCTGTCCATTCTCTCGATGAGGAATGTCGGAGTGCCGCTCTCGAACCAATAACTTCCAAAGCGCTGCGTGTCAAGAGCTTTTATCAAACTATAAGGATTATAAATATCCTCGGACTCATCGCAGAAGTGGTAGCCGTCATAGTTCTCCTTCAGTTTTTCGAGAGCCTCCCCGTAAGAGATTCCGAGCCCGGAGGCCAGGTCTGTGACAGAATCCTTCATCTGAGTCTCGATTTCAGTCTGTGAGATGCCGCAGACAGCCGAATATTTCGGCAGCATCGAGATGTTCATCAGGTTGTTGAGTTCACTGAATATGCTCAGCTGCGCGAACTTGGTGATTCCAGTGATGAACACAAACCTGAGGTACGGATCCAGACTCTTGATCGGGCTGTAGAAGTTCCGCATGATCTGCCGCATAGGCGCAAGCCTTGCCGGATCGTTCATCACGTCCAGCAGCGGGGAATCATATTCATCAATGATTATAACGGCTTTCTCACCGGTCTGCTCGACAGCGATCTTGACAAGCCTTTCAAACCGCGCGTTTATGTCTTCTTCCTTAAGTTCCGGATCTTTGCCGAACGAACTCTCGTAAGCTGACAGCTTGTAACTCAATGTCCTGAGCAACTGCTCCTCGTCCAGATGCTTCGCCGTTGACATATCAAAGTGGAACACGGGATGTTTTCTCCATTCGTTCTCCAACTCTCCGGCCTTGAGACCGTCAAACAGTTCTTTCTCCCCGGCTAAGTAACTGTGGAATGTCGTGGAGAGCAATGACTTACCGAATCTCCTTGGCCTGCTAAGGAACACATACTTGTATGCGTTCACGATTTCATAGACGTAGCCCGTCTTGTCAATGTAATGGTAACATCCATCAATGATCTCATTGAAAGTCTGCACCCCGATCGGGTATCTCTTAATCCTTTTCTCCTCCATAGCCGCAAAGTGTATGAGTTACAATCCCAAATATAATGAATATTTCCCAAACCACAGATATTGGATCCGTTATCGTGTTAATAGTTCTCTTTCAGCGTAGGATTTGTTTCACAACTTTTTTAGCCGTGGTGGATAACTGATTGGATATCACCGAAATAATGATTTGCCTTTAGCCGATATTAACTAAAGGTGAATGCCTTATTGTTTGATGTTCATGATGTTGTACTCCACGGTCTCTTTGATGAGCGTGGCGATTTGGGCGAAACTCTGGCCGTCGATGTCGATTATGTGGTGGGCGGTGGCGAGGTACTGTGGGGAGCGGGCCTGCATCAGGGATTCGATGCGGTCGCGGAGGGCTTCTTTTTTAACGAGGTTACGCTTGGACGTTTCTTCGGTTGTTGTGCCTGCCGGAGCATAGAAGCGAGCTGGTTGAGCGGAACTGAGCACCGGGCGGCCTTCGGAATGGCCTGCGAGGTTGCCAAGGAGGGTGTCGGTGGAGGCGCGGAGATAAAAACAGTCGGTGTGCCGGCGGATCAACTGACGGCATGGCTCGGAAGTCACTGTGCCACCGCCGAGGGAAAGGATGGCGCGGGGGCGGGCGGGATCACTGAATATCTCCTCGAGGGCCTCGCGTTCCATCCGGCGGAAGGCCGCTTCGCCATATTCATTGAATATTTCGGGAATATCCTTGCCCTGCTTTTCCTCAATGTAGGTGTCAAGGTCGATCAGGCCGCGTTCGGGGAGCAGAGTCGCGAGGATTTTCCCGACGCTGCTCTTGCCGCAACCCATAAAGCCTATCAGGGAGATGTCTTTCATATTCACTTTGCTGTGTCTGTCTCTCGGAGCCACGAAAGTCGCTGATGAATTTTGAATATGTCAGCGTTTAGAACAGCGTAGGCTCATCAATGTCACCGATGTCCGGAATGTCGTCTGAGCCGAGAAGGTCGGCGGCGCTGGCTTGTTCACCGTCATTTGCAGAAGCATCAGCGGAGTTTGCATCGCCCTGTGACTCTGCGGATTCCACATCATCAATGATGTCCAGCGGCTCGTCCTCGATGTCATCCTCAGGCTTGTGGAGAGGCTCGATGAACCTCACCTCGCTGAGGTCGTACTGGTGGCATTTCTTGCCCTTGGCGGAGTAACCTTTCTTGGCGATGTATTCCTCCGCGTCGATGTTCTCCGGGTCACGATGCCCGTACTTGCCGCCGAAGACCACCTGGAACTGAGGATGCCTGTCCTCGGAAATGTCCACAAGGTAGGATTTCGCTCCCGGAGCGATGAACGACAGCGGAGTGTTGTCACTCAGGACGAAGCTGAACCTCTTGACGTAGAACGCCTTGGCAGTCCCGTCGTAGTAGAGTGCGGTGTAGGTCTTGTCCGGATCGAACTTCTCGATCTTGATCACCTCGCCCTGATAGCGGTTGGACACATCGAATGAGGTAGTGTAGAATGTTCCGTCCTTGAATATCGCCAGAACCTTGTCCTCCGGACCGAACTCGCCGAGGTACCGGCCGCGCTGCTCATCGTTGAGCTTCTGGATGTCAGCATCGTACCAGATGTCCTTGCCGCCGATCGTGGAGACTCCCTTGGATTTCAGCTGGATCCTCGCGATAGGGTTCTTGGACACCAGGTTGCCTCTGGAGGCCTTGCCCTTTATCGCAAGGGTTGAGAAATCATATTCAAACTGCGTCTTTTTCAGCTTCGGGCGCGGACGCAGGTATATTCGTACAGATTCGGCCTCTCCGTTGTGGTTGACGCTGAACCAAAGGATCTTGGAGCCTTCCTCTCCGGTGGTGATGTCGTAGTCCTTGTCCCTGGTGACGCTGGTGATCGCGAACCGCTTGGCATAGGAGACGCTGCTCTTGCCCTCGCGGTAGATGACGTTGTAGATGGTTCTGCTGTCGCCTCTGTTGAACACGCCGACGTAGAGCAGGTCCTTCCAGAAGAACGCCTTGTCCGTGACCTTGGTGATGCGGTACTTGCCGTCCTTGCCGATGACGATTATCTCGGAAAGATCTGAGCAGTCGCAGACGAACGTGCCGTTGTCGTCTCTTTTGAGCGACAGGCCGACGAAGCCCTCCCCATAGTTGGCGTAGAGCTTGGCGTTGTTGCTGACGACCTTGGTGACCGCGATGCTCTCGAAGGCCGTGATCTCGGTCTGACGGACGAAAGGCTTGCCGTACTTGGTTTTAAGCATCTTGAACCAGTCGATTGTGTACTGGGTGATGTTCTCGATGTCGTCCTTGACGGTCTTCATTTCGGACTCGATGGCAGCGATTTTCTCATCTATGGCCTTCGTGTCGAACTTCGAGATCTTGCGCACCGGCTTCTCAACGAGCCTTTCTATGTCCTCCATCAGGATCTCACGGCGTAGAATGTCCTGGTAGGTCTTCATTTCGGTGAACACGTCCCGAAGCTGCTGCTCCCAACTGTTCTGATTCTGCTCCAGGATCTTATAGACCTTGTTCTCGAAGAATATCCTTTCCAGGGAAGAGTAGTGCCACTGGTCCTCAAGCTCCGCGAGCCTGATCTCCAGCTGCCACTTGAGAAGATCCCTCGTGTGGTTTGTGTCGTAGACCAGGATGTCCTTGACGGACAGGAACTGAGGCTTGTTGTCCACAATGACGCAGGCGTTCGGGGCGATGTTGCACTCGCAGTCCGTGAACGCGTAGAGGGCATCGATCGTCTTGTCCGGGGACACATCGTTCGGAAGATGCACAAGGATCTCGACCTTCTCGGTTGTCATGTCCTCGATCTTCTTGATCTTTATCTTGCCTTTGTCCTTGGCCTTGAGGATCGAGTCGATGAGTATGTGGGATGTCTTCCCGTAAGGAATCTCTGTGATGGCCACCGTGTTCTTGTCGATCTTCTCGATCTTCGCGCGCACCTTCACGCTGCCGCCACGGGCTCCGTCCTTGTAATTGCTGCAATCTGCGGAGCCGCCGGTAGGGAAGTCCGGGTAGATCGTGAAGTCCTCGCCCTGGAGAATCTTCACAGACGCGTCGATGAGTTCGTTGAAGTTGTGGGGCAGGATCTTGGAGGCCATCCCGACGGCGATTCCCTCGGTGCCTTGCGCAAGCAGAAGGGGAAAACGGACCGGGAGCTCGGTCGGCTCCTGGTTGCGTCCGTCGTAGGATGTCATCCAGTTGGTCACTTTCGGGTCGAAGACGACCTCCTTGGCGAATCTGCTAAGGCGCGCCTCGATGTAACGTGGCGCCGCGTTGCTGTCGCCGGTGAGGATGTTGCCCCAGTTTCCCTGGCAGTCGATCAGAAGGCCTTTCTGTCCGAGCTGCACAAGGGCTCCAAGGATCGACGCGTCTCCGTGCGGGTGGTACTGCATCGCCTGTCCGACGATGTTGGCGACCTTCGTGTAGCTTCCGTCATCCATCCTGAACATCGCGTGAAGCACGCGCCTCTGTACGGGTTTTAATCCGTCAACGATGTGTGGCACAGCTCTTTGCAGGATGACATACGAGGAATAGTCCAGAAACCAGTCCTTGAACATTCCCGAAAGCTTGTACTTCCTGCTGTCGGAACTGAGCAGCTTGTCGTATTTCCCTGAAGATTTCGCCGATGTCTCGTCAATCGGAGCCTCATTCAGCTCCTCGTCCTCGTTGCCTCCTTCCGGAGTCTCAATGTCATCCCACTCGTCCTTTGCCATGCTTGAATATTCCTCTTGTCTTTAATTCCCCTTATTCTGCTTTGGGGCAGGCGTTATTCCTCGTAACCGAACTTCCGGAGCTCCTTGCGGCTCTCCCTCCAGTCCGGATTGACCTTCACGAACAGTTGAAGGAAGACCTTCTTCTGGAAGAAGTCCTCCATCTCCAACCTCGCCTCCGTGCCGACCTTCTTCAGAGCCGAGCCACCTTTGCCGATGATGATTCCTTTCTGTGAATCACGCATCACGTAGATGACGGCGCTGATCTCGTACCTGTCCTTGCCCTCATTGAACGCCTCCACAGCCACTTCGCAACTGTAAGGCACCTCCTGGCTGTAGTTCTCCAGAATCTTCTCCCGGATGATCTCCGAGGCGAAGAAGCGGAGGTTCCTGTCAGTGAACTGATCCTTGTCGAACCAAGGCGGCGCCACAGGGAGCTTGCTCATCACCGCGTTCAGAACACTCTCAAGGTTGAACCTCTCCTTAGCAGACACCGGAATGATCACAGCCTCTGGAAGTTGCTCCTGCCAGTAGGCGATCAGGTCGTTGACCTTCTTCTGCTCGCTGATGTCGATCTTGTTGATCACGACCACCACCGGGCAATCCAGCTTCTGGAGCTTTTGAATATATTCACTGTTCTTGTCGCTCTTCTCAACCACGTCAGTCACGTAGAGGATGATGTCCGCGTCACCGATGGCGGCGTCCACGAACTTCATCATGTCCTCCTGAAGGCGGTAGTTCGGCTTGAGCATGCCGGGAGTGTCCGAATAGACGATCTGGCAGTCGTCCGTGTTGACGATTCCCATGATCCTGTGCCGGGTGGTCTGCGCCTTCGCCGTGACGATGGACAGCTTCTCTCCGACCAGGGCATTCATAAGCGTGGATTTGCCAACATTCGGATTACCGATGATGTTGACAAATCCAGCTCTGTGTTCTGTGTGTTTCTCCGGACTAGACATAGGCCCCCATCTTGAGGACATTCACCTCGCCCTCGCTGAGGTATCTCCATTCGCCCTTCTTCAGACCCTTCTTGGTAAGGCCCGCGAAATAAACCCTGTCAAGAGCTTTCACATCATAGCCAAGGGATTCAAAGATCCTTCTGACGATTCTGTTCTTGCCGGAGTGGATCTCGATGCCGAGACGTCTGTGGTCATCCGCGTCGATATATTCAAGTTCATCCGCCTTTATGTTGCCATCGTTGAGGTTAAGACCCTCTGTGAGGATCTTTTCCTTGTCGGCTTCCTCAAGCGGCTTGTCGAGGATCACCTGGTAGATCTTCTTCTTGTTGTAGGACGGATGAGTGAGCTGCTCGGCGATCTCGCCATCGTTGGTGAACATCAGCACTCCTGTGGTGTTCTTGTCAAGCCTTCCTACAGGGAACACGCGGAGTTTGCAGCCCTTGAGCAGATCCATGACGGTCTTCTCGGCGTGAGGATCACTCGCGCTTGTGACAAAACCCTTCGGCTTGTTCATCACGATATAAACCTTCTCCTCGCCCTTGAGCCTCTCTCCGTTGAAGCGGATGTCATCGTGGAGAACATTGACCTTTGTTCCAAGTTCGGTGACAACCTCTCCGTTGACGGTCACAACGCCGGCCTGGATGAAGTTGTCGGCTTCGCGGCGCGAGCATACTCCTGAGTTGGCGATGTACTTGTTGAGACGGATCTCTTCCTTGATAGGTGTAGTAACGTTGTCATTGTCTGAGAGCGCGGCGTCAACCTGTGGCTTCCTTGACAGCATCTGGTTGATGCCGGCCTCGTCAGTCTCTGTGAAGTGTGGCTCGTCCTTGCGTCCGAATTTCTTTGGCCCAGGATGTCCGGCGCCTCTGCCTGCGGAGAATCCTCCCTGCTTAGGGCCGAATCCGTGTCCTGCGGACGGCTTTCTTGAATATGACGGCCTTCTCTCTCCTCCTTCATTGCCGGCTCCGTAGCTTCTTCTCTGTCCGAATGACGGGCGTCCCTCGCCGAATGACGGACGGCTCTGTCCGTAAGATGAAGTCCTTCTCTCACCGCCATCAGCGTTGTCGCCGTAGCTTCTGCGCTGTCCGTAAGACGGTCTGTCTCCGTATGAAGGGCGACCTTCGCCGAATGATGAACGGCCGTAGGATGACCTTCTCTCGCCTCCGTCGTAGTTGTTGCTGCCGTAGCTTCTTCTCTGACCGTAAGATGGCCTTTCACCATAAGATGAACGGCTCTGTCCGTAGGATGAAGTCCTTCTCTCACCGCCATCAGCGTTGTCGCCGTAGCTTCTGCGCTGGCCATAGCCGCCACGGTTGTCGTTGCGGTCTCCATAGTTTCTGCGGTCAGAGGAATATCCTCCTCTACCGTTGCCGCCACGGCCCTGGTAACCGCCGCGCTGGCCATAACCGCCGCGACTGTCGCTGGAGTAGCTCCTGTGATTGTCGTAAGACTTGTACTCTCCGTCAGCGGAGGATGAAGCGGCAGGCACCACCTTCTTTCTCGGCCTGAGTTTCCTGCCCTCAGATGAATAACCTGTCTTTGGTCCTTCGGCAGCGTAATCCCTACGCTCCTCGTGGTTCTCTTGACCACCATTGAAATTTTCTTCCATAATGTTTGTGGCTCACGCCATTAAAATAAATAAGTAACTGAATATAAAATTATTGAAGTTTAAACACGTATGTTATTGTTCCCTGCTGCAACGCCGGCGCGTCCGCGCTTTGGTTGAAGTGTGTCTGCAAGGCCGCTGCTCTTGCAGCTGCCCACAATCTCGAGTTGTTCACTGTGGTTCCCTGACCTCCAGGGACAGCTTTTGTCACATTACCGTAGTTGTCGACCCAAATGTCAACCACCACAGTCCCATAGTCTTGTTCAGAATATGCCGGCCTAGGAATCGCTCCCAAGGTGTTCCTTCCTTTCAGCCGCGCGTTAGGCGTGCTTTCAGCCTTCCCGCTGGCCGTGTTCCCTTTTGGATGTCCGGCCTTGAACTCGTTTTTCGTATCAGTGGCGCTGTGAGGGGCGTTCGAGGAGTCCTTCTTGCTCATTCCTGGAAAGAGGGCGTTCTTGTTGATCTCCTCTTTTTGTACCGGGGTCTCGACATCCCCGAAGTCATCGGGTTTTGCCTCAGCGGTTTTATTCGCCTTCTCTGATTTGTGCGGAGACTCACTTCTTTGAATCAATTCCACCGGTTTTGTCCTGTCAATCTCCTCGGCCTGAGGCTGGCGGCCTCTATTCTGCCGCTTGACAGGCTGCGGCTCATCCTCGCTGAAGTCCACGAGGAAAGTCTGCTCCTGTGGCGGAGGGTAGAGGTATTTCATCCCCGTGAACACGCAGAGCAGGCAGGCAAGCACATGAACAGAGACCGTAAGCACGATCCCGGCTACAGTGGAGACCTTGGCCTCCTTCTGTCTGTCACGAAGGTACGGTTTCATCATTCAGGCTGTGTCGCTAGGATTACCTTGTAGTGGTTGCGCTTCGCGATGTTCATCAGCGACACTACCTCCTTGATCGGCACGCTCTCGTCAGAATAGATTGAGAATGTCGGATCCTCTTCAGTCTGAAGCAGATCCACGATGTCGTTCTCCAACTCTGCGTAAGGCACCGGAGTCTCGCTTCCGTTCAGGTGGTAGGTGTAGGTGTCATCGCCCCAATCCTTGATCGAGACTGTGACAGTAGGTTTGGCGGAGACCTGCCCCGTACTCTTAGGGAGCAGGAGCTTGAGCGCGTTCGGATTGACCAGCGTCGAGGTGATCAGGAAGAAGATCAGCAGCAGGAACACCAAGTCAGTCATCGAAGACATCGCCGTTTCCGACAAGACCTTTGTGGTTCTCTTGAATGCCATTGGCTATTTCTCCTCCTCCTCGTTGCCTGCCGGTTCGTGCAGAAGATCCATGAAGTCGATGGTCGCGTTCTCCATCATGAACATCAGGTTGGAGATCTGCGCTACCAGATAGTTGTAGCCGAAGTAGGCGAGGATGCCGACGATAAGACCGCCGACGGTGGTGATCATCGCAGTGTAGATACCGCTGGAAAGCAGCGTGATGTCGATGTTGTTGCCCGCGTTGGCCATGTTGAAGAACGCCTGCACCATACCGAGCACGGTTCCGAGGAATCCGATCATTGGCGCTCCACCGGCGATGGTCGCGAGCATCGGAAGCCCTTTCTCAAGCCTGGCGATCTCGACGTTGCCCATGTTCTCTACGGAAGTCTGAATGTCCGCGAGAGGCCTGCCGATGCGCTCGATTCCCTTCTCCACGAGACGGGCCACCGGAGAGTCATACTTCTGGCAGAGCGAGACCGCTGACTTCACCTTTCCTTCATGAATATAGTCGCGTATGTCCCTCATGAAATTCTTGTCAACCTGCCCCGCCTTGTGGATCATCCACCATTTCTTTCCGAATATGTAGATGGCGATCACCGACAGAAGCGCCAGCACGATCATCAGCCAGCCGCCCTTGGTGGCCATCTCGATGAGTGAGAACGACTGCTCAACCTGCTGTGGAGCGAGATCCGCCACAGGCGCGGCCCCCTGTGCCATATCCTCGGCCATCTCGGCCGCCGCTGAATCCAGGCCCGCGGCCTGCAAAACTTGGAACAACATAATTATCACGTATGTTTTTATTATTTACAAAATCTCCGGCGCTCCTGACTGCACATTTCACGCCACCAAACCACAAAGGTACGCAAAATTTTCGATACCTCGTTCATCAATATTCCACCTTGGTGAGGAAGAGGGCGTGGCCGGGGACGGATTCACCGGCGCAGGAGCGGGAGCCGCCTTGGGTGAGGGTGGCGAGCCAGGACTCATCGCGCTTGCCGCGGCCCACCTCGAGGAGGGAACCGACGACGGCGCGGACCATATTCCTTAAAAAGCGGTCGGCGCGGATGGTGAAGACGAGGTAGTCGCCTTCTTCGGCGGGGTAGCCCATTATTCTGACGTGGTCGGGGGAATATGCCTCCCAGCGTGCCAGAGTGACGGTGCAGATGGAGGTCTTGTTGTCGCTGCCGACTTTTTCAAAGCAGCTGAAGTCGTGCCTGCCCAGAAGTGACAGCGCCGCGCGGTTCATCTTCCCGACATCGAGAGGAAAGGTGCAGAGGTAGGAATATTCCCGCATGAATGGGTCCTTGCGGCGGTGCAGGAAGTACTTGTACTCCCGCTGTGTGGCGTCGAATCTGGCATGGAAATCCTGGCCGCAAGTCTCTATGGAATGCACCTTGATTCCGGCGGGTAAAATGGCATTTATTTTGTAGCCAACCGCGCTTGCGTCAATGCTCGGATCCGAGGCCTCGAAGTGGGCGACATAGTTGATGGCGTTCACTTTCGAATCGGTTCTCCCCGCCCCCGTGACCGCAATGTCCTCCTTCATGAGAGTCGAAAGAGCATTCTGAAGACACTCCTGAACGGTTGTCGCCTGGTTCTGGATCTGCCAGCCGCAGAATGAGGAACCGTCGTAGGAAAGGATGATCCGGTAGCGCATGTGATGTGATTGTTTGGCTGCAAAAATAGTAAAAAAACAGTATAATATGGAAAGTGTAAACATCAAGGAACTAAATGACAGGATCCAGAAGGAGAGTGCCTTTGTGGACATGCTGTCCCTTGAGATGGGCAAGGTCATCATCGGACAGAAACACCTTGTGGAAAATCTTCTGATCGGGCTTCTGGCGAACGGACATATTCTTTTGGAAGGTGTTCCTGGTTTGGCGAAGACTTTGGCCATCAGTACATTGTCTAAGGCTATCGACGCGAGGTTCAGCCGTATCCAGTTCACCCCGGACCTTCTTCCCGCCGACCTCATCGGTACGATGATATATTCACAGAAGGATGAGTCCTTCGAGGTCCACAAGGGACCGGTCTTCGCAAACTTCGTGCTCGCGGATGAGATCAACCGTAGCCCGGCGAAGGTGCAGTCAGCCCTTCTTGAGGCCATGCAGGAGCGTCAGGTGACGATAGGTGACCAGACGTTCAAGCTCCCGGAGCCGTTCCTCGTGATGGCCACGCAGAATCCTATCGAGCAGGAGGGGACGTACCCGCTCCCGGAGGCGCAGGTGGACCGTTTCATGCTTAAGGTCATAGTGGGCTATCCGAAGAAGGAGGAGGAGATGCAGATCATCAGGATGAATAATTCTGGAGAGTTCCCTACTGTCAATCCGGTGATCAAGCCGGAGGACATCGTGAGGGCCAGAGGGGTGGTAAGGGATGTCTACATGGACGAGAAGATCGAGAGGTACATCGTGGACATCGTCTACGCTACCCGTACTCCGGACGATTATGGACTTGGCAAGGTGAAGGATCTCATTTCGTATGGTGCTTCTCCACGTGCCAGCATCTCATTGTCAATGGCTTCCAAAGCCTACGCATTCATCAAGAGGAGGGGCTACGTGATTCCTGAGGATGTCAGGGCGGTCTGCAACGAGGTTCTGCGCCACAGGATCGGCCTGACCTACGAGGCCGAGGCGGAGAACGTCACCACCGAGCAGATCATCGCCGAGATCCTCAATGCCGTGCAGGTTCCGTAGTGGATCAAAAGAATTTCCGGATCAGGAGGATTGTTTTCGATGATTCCTATTAATCAAATTGAATATGTCAGCTAATTCCTCAGCCAATGAGCTCCTGCGCAAGGTCCGCAAGATAGAGATCCGCACAAGGGCTCTGTCCCACCAGATCTTCGCCGGTGAATATCACAGCGCCTTCAAAGGCCGTGGAATGGCCTTCAGCGAGGTGCGCGAGTACCAGTACGGGGATGATGTGCGTTCAATGGACTGGAATGTGACCGCGCGTCTGCGCTCTCCCTATGTGAAAGTGTTCGAGGAGGAGAGAGAGATGACAGTCTTTCTTCTGATCGACATCAGTCGCTCAGGCCTATTTGGAACAATCGAGAGGACCAAGAAGGACTTGATCGCCGAGGTCGCGGCTGTGCTGAGTTTTTCAGCCATAATCAACAACGACAAGGTCGGTGCCCTTTTCTTCAGTGACAGGGTTGAGGAGTTCATCCCTCCTAAGAAGGGACGCAGTCATCTTCTGCACATCATCCGTGAGATCATCGAGCTCAAGCCTAAGTCGAACAGAACCGATGTCGGTCAGGCTTTGAGGTACCTCACGAACGCCATGAAGAAGAAATGCACCGCCTTTGTGCTTTCTGACATGCTGGACGCCAATCCTGACGGATCACCTCGCTATGAGGATGCTCTGAAGGTGGCGCGCAACAGGCATGACATCTCTGTGATCAAGGTTCATGATCCGCGTGAGAGGACGATTCCTGACATCGGTCTGGTGCATGTGAAGGACTCAGAGACAGGAGAGTCCGCTTGGATCAACACTTCCAGCGGCAAGACAAGGGCGGAATATTCAAAATGGTTCTGTGCCGCCGAAGAGGGGGAAAGGAAGCTGTTTAACCGCTATAAGATTGATTCTGTGGATCTTGCTACTGATCAAGACTATGTCAAAGGACTGATGACATTTTTCGGGAGGAGATAGAGATGAAGAGGAAGGTTTACGGATTGCTGCTTTTGGGTGCCGCGGTTTTGTCGGTCGCGGCCTACGGACGGCAGGCTCCGCAAAATAAAGGGATGTTGATAAGGTCAGAGGATTCCTTTCTGGAACCTCTCCATCAGCGTGACACGGCCTTGATCGGAGACCAGTTTCGTTACGGGTTCCACCTCAGGGACATTGCTGAAGGGACCCGTTTCGCTCTGCCGGATTTTTCCGAAGGCTTCATGGACAGCGTCGAGATCGTGAGTCCTTTCAGGGCCGACACGGTTGCTGTCCACGGCAAAAAGAATGAGCCGAAATCCTATGACATTGATGTTTCAATGGTCATAACATCATTTGACGAAGGAACATACAATCTCCTGCCGCTCTCAATGGTGAGGTCTTCAGGAGAGGACAGGGTGGACACCTTGCTCTTTGATCCGAAGACTCTGGAAATCCGCACGATGCCTGTTGACACGGCCACATACCAGATTCACGACATCAAGGGACAGATCCGCTACCCGCTGAAGGTTTCGGAGATTCTGCCTTATGCCGGCGGATGCCTGCTCCTTGCGGTCTTGATTTTCCTGGTATGGAAATGGGTCGCTTCAAAACGTGGAAAAAGCGCTGGACAGGCTCATAAGGATCCTCCTTACCTGGTGGCCCTTCGCAGGTTGGAACATTACCGGAGCAACAAGTACTGGGCTCCGGACAAGCAGAAAGCCTTCTACTCCGGGATCACAGACGCATTGCGCGAGTACATCGGCGCGCGCTACGGCATTGACGCCATGGAGATGACGACGGCGGAGATATTCAAAGATCTTAAGTCAGCGGGTGTTCCGGCGGATCTCTATGAGGAGATAAAGGCGCTTTTCCAGACGGCTGACTATGTGAAGTTCGCCAAGGCTTCGGCGTCAGACGAGGAGAATGCCGCGGCGTTGCCGTCCGCCGTCCGGTTTGTGACTGTGACGTACCAGTCCCAACTTGCGGAGGAGGAAGCGGCGAGGAAGGCGGCCCAGGCGAAGTCATCAGCCAAAAAGGAAGGAGGTGAGGCATAATGTTCTTTGAATATCCCAAACTGCTATGGCTCCTTGTGGTTCCGGTCTTGCTGGTGCTGCGCTATTTGTATCAGGAGCTTACGGACAGAAGGCCGCATATGCGCGTCTCGAATGTCACTCCATGGAAGGCTGGTGGAAGGACTGTCCTTGGAGTGGTCCGTCATTTTCCATTCATTTTCAGGATAGCCGCCCTCTCACTGATTGTTGTGGCGATTGCCCGTCCACGTTCATCAACAAAAGTGGAGAAGGTTGACACGGAAGGTATTGACATAATGCTTGCCATGGATGTCTCGACCAGCATGCTGGCAAGGGATTTCACTCCGGACCGAATCAGCGCGGCCAAGGACATAGCCATCGAGTTCATCGCCCAGAGACCGTCCGACAGGATGGGAATAGTTGTGTTCGCGGGGGAAAGTTACACCCAGTGCCCGTTGACCACAGACAGAGCCACCCTGATCAATCTGATGAAGGAGATTTCCACCGATTTGATAGAGGACGGTACCGCCATAGGCAACGGACTGGCGACAGCTGTCGCCAGGATAAAGGACTCTGACGCAAAGAGCAGGGTTGTGATCCTTCTTACAGATGGAGTTAACAATAGTGGAGAGATTTCCCCTGAGACGGCGGCCGAGATCGCCAAGACTTATGGCGTAAGGGTCTACACAATCGGTGTCGGCGCGAATGGCGAGGCCCCGTACCCTGTGATCACGCCTTGGGGCGTTCAGATGCAGAACGTCAAGGTGGAACTCGATGAGAAACTGTTGTCCAACATAGCTTCGATGACCGGTGGCAAGTATTTCAGGGCCACAGACAACACAAAGCTTGCGGAGATATATTCAGACATCAACAAGATGGAAAAGGCGCGCACAACGATTGACAGTTTCCCTGTCTACAAGGAACTGTTTGGTGTCTATGCGCTTGCGGCTTTGATCTGCTTGTTGTTGGAGGCTTTGCTTAAATTGTTGATAAGGAGGTTGCCATGATAATATTCGCTGCACCGCATTATCTTTTGCTGCTCCTGTTGATTCCGCTCTTTTTCTTGGGAATTGCTCTGTGGCTTTCGGGCAGGCGCCGCAGGCTGCGTAAGTTCGGAGATGAGACTCTTGTCAACGAACTTATGCCTTCATGGTCCAGAGGAAAGCTGTGGGTCAGGACCGTGCTTTTTTCTCTTGCGTTTTTCTTTTTCGCAATAGGTCTTTCAAGACCTCAGATCGGTGCTAAACTTAAAGAACACAAGACAAAAGGCGCGGAGATCATGATCGCGTTGGATGTGTCCAATTCAATGCTGGCTAGGGACTATTCTCCCAACAGGCTGGAAAGGGCAAAGTTGGCCATATCGAGGTTGGCGGACAAGCTTCAGGACGACAGAATAGGCCTTATTGTGTTCGCGGGGACATCATTCGTCCAGTTACCGATCACTTCTGATTATGTGAGTGCCAAGATGTTTTTGAATTCCATCTCGACGGAGTCTGTTCCTATTCAGGGAACCGCGATAGGAGATGCCATCAACACCGCGATACGCGGGTTCAGCGCTCAGAGTGAGCATAGCCGTGCGATAATAGTTATCACAGATGGAGAGAATCATGAGGATGATGCCGTGGCCGCCGCGAAGCAGGCTGCCGAGGCGGGGATCAAGGTCTACACGATCGGAGTCGGTTCATCTGACGGACAGCCTATTCCGATGGATGGCGGGTTGTTGAAAGATAAGGACGGCAATATTGTTGTGACTCGGTTGGACGAAACCGCCTTGAAGGAGATCGCTTCCGCAGGCGGCGGAGCTTATGTCCACGCCGGGAACGAGGAGTTCGGCCTTACCCCTATCGTGAATGACATCCGCAAGATGGAGGACGAGGAGTACGACTCCATAGTGTTTGAAGAGTATGATGAGCAGTTCATGTATTTCCTTGGCATCGCTTTAGCGTTGTTCGCCATAGAGATGCTTATTGGGGAGAGACGCTCGCGCAGGCATTTGTTTGAAGGAAAATGATAAAGATGATTTTGAAACATTCCATCGTCGCATTTCTGCTGATGCTGTCCTGCATTGCCGCTTCAGCGCAGGTTGACCGCAGGGAGGTCCGTTCGGGCAACCGTCAATTCAAGAAGGGAAGCTGGCAGAACGCGGAGATAGAGTACCGTAAGGCGCTGGTTAAGGACTCCTTGTCCTTCGCCGCAAACTACAATCTTGCCAATGCGCTTTATAAGGAAGGCAATTATGAGGAAGCGGGAAAATCCTTGGAAAGATTGAAGGAAGTGGCTCCGATGTCGGATCGGGCCGCTGACTATTTCTACAACCAAGGTAACACGGCGGCCCAAAAAAAAGATTGGAATGCCGCTGTTGAGGCCTATAGGCAGTCTTTGCTCAAGAATCCTGGTGACATGGACGCAAAGGAGAATTATGCCTACGCGAAGTTGATGTTGAAGAATCAGAAGGATCAGGGGCAGGGCGGAGGCAATGACCAGCAGCGGAACAAGGATCAGAACAAGGATCAGAACGAAGATCAAAATAAGGATCAGGAGCAAAACCAGGATCAGAATAAGGATCAAAACCAGAATCAGAACCAGAATCAAGGGGAGCGGCCTGGATCCCGACAAGGTGAGGGCCGGCCTGGCGCCAGGATTTCCCCTCAGCAGGCTCAGCAGATGTTGAGGGCGATACAGGCCCGTGAGAAGGAAACGCAAGACAAGGTTAACAAGGAGAAGGCGGCTCTTATGAAGTCCCGTCAAAAGGAAAAAAATTGGTAATAGTTTGAATATGAAAAAATTGCTTGCCATTACAGCTTTTTTGCTCATAGCAATTTCCTTTGCGTCGGCCCAACAGTCAATCAGGGTCGATGTGCCTGATGTCGTTGCTGTGAACGAACAGTTCAATGTCACATTTATCATAGAGGGAGAGAAAAACCCGTCTGATTTCCAATGGTCACAGGGTGATGATTTTCAGTTGGTCTGGGGACCTCAGAAAGGCACAAGCACAAGCATACAGATCATAAACGGAAAAAGGACATCTTCCCATCAGACGACATTCACTTACATCCTGATCCCTAAATCCACGGGTTCCTTTCAGCTTCCTGTGGCCACCGCGAGTCTTTCGGGGAGCAAAATAGCCTCTACTCCGGTGTCGATTCAGGTCGTCAGTGACGGAGGGTCACCGTCCTCTTCAAATTCATCAAGCCAAGGTGGCGGAGGTAAAGGTTCAGGGACCGGCAGCCAGGTCTCTCAGGGAGACATCTCTTCCGGGGATTTGTTCCTCAAGTTGTCATTGAGTCGTTCGGAAGTTGTCATCGGTGAGCCGATAACCGCTACGCTCAAGCTTTACCAAAGGGTCAATGTCGTGCAGTTTGAGAATGTCAAGCTTCCTACTTTCAACGGGTTCTGGAGTCAGGAGACTTTCGCGCCGGCCAACATCGAGTTCAAGAGGGAGAGCCTTGACGACAAGATCTACAACGCGGCCGTCCTTAGGTCCTATGTGCTGATTCCCCAGCAATCCGGAACAATAACCATTGATCCTGCCGAGCTGGTCTGCGTGATGAATGTCAAAGTGGATCCGCCGTCTTCAGGTAGTCTGTTCGATAGTTTCTTCCAGGATGACTATAGGACAATACGCAAGAGGGTGACTACCCCGGCGGTGAAGGTCAAGGTCAATCCTCTCCCCGCCGGACAACCTTCCTCTTTCGGAGGGGGTGTGGGTAATTTTGGAATATCCGCGCGTCTGTCTTCGGACAATCTTAAGACGCACGATGCCGCCTCGTTGATCATCACTGTCTCGGGGCGTGGCAATGTTGCGCTTCTGGAGGAACCGAAGGTTAATTTCCCGCCTGATTTTGAGGTTTATGACACCAAGACGACTGAAAACACAGACAAGAGCACAGGTGGCACCTCTGGAAGCAAGTCTTTTGAGTTCCCGTTCATCCCGAGAAGCCATGGTGACTTCACGATCGATCCGGTGGAATATTCCTACTACGATGTGTCCTCCGGAAAATATGTGACCCTCAGGACAGATCCTTTGCACGTGAGGGTGGCCAAGGGAAAGGGAGGTGATGCGGCTGTGGCAACCACTCTGGTCTCAGGGGTCGAGAGAAAAGATGTGAAGAGTCTTGCTGATGACATCAGGTTCATATTCACGGGAAAGCCTGATCTTTCAGACGCAGGATCATTCTTTGTCGGCTCGGCTCTGTTCTGGATCTTGTTGGTTATTATGATTGTGGGAGCGGGAACGGTGTATCTTGCGTTCAGGAAAGTCGCTGCGATGCGGGCTGATGTCGCAGGGACCAAGAACCGCCGCGCCACGAAGATGGCTCAGAAACGTCTCAGGCAGGCTGGTGAATATCTTGACAAGAACCTTTACACCGCTTTCTATGAGGAGCTTCATAAGGCTCTTATTGGTTTCATCTCTGATAAATTGAACATGGACATGTCTGAGTTAAGCAAAGAGAACATAGTCTCCGCTCTCAATGACGGTGGAGTAAAAGAGGAACAGGCCAAGGCGTTCACTGACCTTCTTGACGCATGCGAGTTTGCCCGTTACTCTCCGGATGGTGGACATGATGCGATGCGGTCTCATTTTGACGATGCGTTGAAAGTGATCTCTTCCATAGACTCCTGCCTTAAGACAGGCGGTAAATCGTTAAGAAAAGGGATCATGGTGGTGGCTCTGCTTCTTTCTGTTGGCTTTTCAATGGAAACCCGGGCCAAGGATCTTGATTCTTTGTGGACAGCCGGTGTCAGAGCCTACACGGACGGCAAGTTTGCGGAGGCCTCCGCTGATTGGACCGCGATAGAAGAGACCGGACACAAGTCCGCGAGACTGTACTACAATCTTGGCAACGCATGGTTCAAGCAAGGCAATTACCCAAAGGCCATTCTGAACTACGAGAGGGCTTTGCGGCTCGATCCGTCGTACTCGGATGCGCGCTACAACCTGGAGTTCACGGGCAATTTCGTGCAGGACAAGATCGAACCTGTGCCCGAGTTCATTCTCAAGGGTATGGCCAGAAAAGTCTGCTATGTGACGGGGGCTGACGCGTGGGCGGTAATATTCCTGATCCTACTTGCCGCGGCCTTGGCGATGGGGTTGATGTTTCTGCTGGGGGCATCCTCCGCAAAGAGACGGGCCGGGTTTTACATCGGGATCATCTTTCTGCTTCTCAGCATCGGGGCATTGAGTTTCTCGATCTGGCAGAAATCAGACAGTGTCAAGACAGACGCCGCCATAGTGATGGCACCGGTCTCCTCTGTCAAGAGTTCTCCTTCAGCGGGTTCCTCCAAGGATTTGTTTGTGATTCATGAGGGCACAAAAGTCACTATCCTTGACGAGGTAGGCGCCTGGAGGAACATATCCCTTGCGGATGGCCGTCAGGGTTGGATAACTTCCAGTTCGCTGGAAGTTATCTAAATAAAGGAGGCTAAAGCCAGCCTCCTTTATTTATTAATCCCCCAGTCACTTCGTGACAGCCCCGGTGGGGCACGGGGAAAGGATTCCCCGAACCCCTTCAGTCGCTTCGCTCCGGTGTCATATTCTTCAGTGTTAGTCTCTTGTCAGTGTCTGTCCGCCGATGAACTCCCTCATAATGGAGGTCGGAGGAATCGCTGAGATCTCACCCGGCTGAAGAGCCACGATATAGTCCAGGAATTTGAGCAGGCGGACAGCCTCGGTGTAGGCCGGGGAGTTCGGTGAGATCCGGCGCAGCAATGGCTCGGCATAGTATTTCAGCATAGGCAGCTCGAAGATCAGGGCAGAGTTGAAAAGTATGTCGGCGTTCTCTTGGAAAGGGAATATGTTCTTGCTTTCCCCTCTGCGCACACTGTTCCACCTCATTATGGTTTCCTCGGGAGTGATGCCCCTGACACGGTTGTCGCGTACCATCCTTCTGAGCAGGCGGTTGTCCGAGGTTGACATGTTGTTGTTCTCGTCGATATTCAATGACGTGAGGGCTGAAACATAGACTCTGAATATCCTTGAATTATCGACAGCCGAGGTCATCTCTGGGTTGAGCGCGTGTATCCCTTCCATGATCAGGATGTCCTTGTCCTCAAGGCGGAGTTTGTTGCCTTCGAATGTCCTGTTCCCGGTCTTGAAGTCGAAACGCGGAATCTCAACCTCTTTACCTTCAAGAAGCTCGTTAAGCTGTTTGTTGAGGAATTCCAGGTCCATCGCGTAGAGAGACTCGAAATCATAGTTGCCGTCCTCGTCTTTAGGTGTGTGCTCCCTGTCTACGAAGTAGTTGTCCAGTTCGATGACTTTAGGCCTGAGCCCCAGTACTTTGCATTGTAGGGCTATCCTCAGGGAGGAGGATGTCTTGCCGCTGGACGATGGACCTGCTATCATCACGATTCTCTTGAGTCCCCTTTCTCCGTAGATGCTGTCTGCGATCCTTGCGTAGTTCCTTTCGTGAAGCGACTCCGCCAGATTGATGATGCTGACGGCCTTGCCGTCTTTCACGGCCTTGTTCAGCGTGCCGAAGCTGTCGATGTTGATTATGGAGCACCAGTCGGAATATTCCTTCAAGGCGGCAGCGATTTTGCCTTGGCGCTTCATCGGCATCACTTTGTCAAAGTCCGTCATCATCGGGGACTGCAGGCAGAATCCATTGCCGACTCCGCTTATGTCGAACACCTTTAGGTAGCCTGTAGAGGGAATCAATGGCCCATGGAACGTGTCAGCCTTGCCGTCCAGGTAATAAACGCTGCAACTGAACGTGCCGAGACTTTTCTGTAGTTCCGCTTTCTGAGGTTGGTTGTTTTTGATGAACAGGGCCTCGGCCTCTTCAGAGAACAGCTTTGTTTTTGTGAAAGGAAGATCCTTGGCCACGATCTCTTTCATCTTCTCGCGGATTCTGTCGATCTCTTCGTCTGTCGCGAAATAGACCTTGTTGTGCCCGTCATCGGTCTTTCCTGTCTCGCGGATCTCGCAGTACAATCCGCTCGGAAGTGAATGATCGATCACCAGGACCTTGTCCGGATAGAGTTCCCTGACGGCGTTCTGAAGCACGAAGCAAAGAGATCGTACATAACTCCGTCTCCCGTCCGGATGATTGTAGCCGATAAATTCCACCTGATGCAGGTTCGCCGGTTTGAAGCTCAACTCCTTCAGTTTGTTGTCAACCAATGCCGCAAGCACATCGAAGTCCCTTCCTGTCTTGGCGTCTGTGACTTTAGGGCAGAACTTGTCTGAGATGGTCTTCAGGGTCTGTCCCATTTTGAGCTTATGCCTCTTTCCGTCATTGACGCAGAACAATGTTATCTCATTTTTCTCCATTTTCACGTTTTTTTTCTAAAAGAAAGCTCTCAAAGATAATCAAAAATGATGTCAAAATCACCGTGGCGATGCTAAATTAACATTTTGTATCGCACCATATTGCTTAACCAATGAATAATGACTATGTTTGTGAATATATAACCACATGTTATCACTAACAAGGACAGTAGCATAATAAATTTGAATGTATGAAAAGAATACTACGGTTTGTTTTGGTTGCCGCTCTGACGGCGATTTCCTGCACCAAAGAGAGCAATGAGGAACCGTACAATCCTGACGGGTCTCCGATAACTCAGGCGCAGGCCTTGGAAATTGTCAAGGAGGACATTGAAGAGTATGATATGGTTTATTGTAGTAAAACTATAATAAAGAAGAACACTAAGTTCGCAACATTCAATGAACGTTATGGTATTGTTCCATGTGATTCTTGGATAATAATGATTGATTCAAATCCTTTGCAAAACGGAGGCCCGAAATGGCTTTATATTTATGTTAATGCATATTCCGGTGACTCTGATGTGGACTCATGGGAATGGGCGTTGCCTAGAAATAATATTGAATATGAATGCATTAAGAATGTATGGTCTGAAAAGAGTACGAAGACTTCCTATAGATCGGAATTACATATAAACAGAATTCAGGAGGAATCAATCCCTATGGGGTCTAATAATTGGGCAGTAATTATTAGTGGAGGATCAAACCCAGAATCGAACTATAGTCGTTATTGGAATGATTGTTCTATCATTTACAAATGTTTACGTAATATCTATAACTATCGTGATGATCGTATTATTGTCATTATGTCTGATGGAAAATCTGACGCGATTGATAGATATGATAGTCGCACGGAGACGTTCTCGTCCTCTCCGCAAGATTTGGATGGTGATGGCATTGATGACATCAACTATTCTGCCACAAAATCAAATATCTCCAAAGTGTTCGATTATCTTGAAAGCAATGTGTCATCTGACGAGCAAGTCCTTGTCTATGTGACTGATCACGGTGACATACATAATGGCAAATCATCTATTTGCTTATGGAACAACACTATGATAATGGCCGATGATTTTGCCATGGAGTTAAAGAAAATCAATTCTTCATCAAGAAAACATGTTGTTCTAGGACAGTGCTTTAGTGGTGGATTTATTGCTCCATTATTGTCAGCATGCGATAATATTTCCGTAGCTACAGCATCGGCTGGTAATGAATACTCATTTGCAATGGAGAATGGAGAATATGATGAATTCCTCTATCATTGGGTAAGCGCTGCAGCAGGGAAGACTCCGGACGGGGCAATAGTCAATGCAGACCTGAACGGCTATGAAGGAGTCTCCGCTGAGGAAATATTCCGCTATTCCCAGGATAAGGATGAAAAAGACGAGATCCCTCAATATGCATCTAGTCCGAGCCCCATGGGAGAGAGGTATGGTTTGTCAGGTGAGGAGTTTGGCTATCCGATCTTTACCGCAGAGTCTCGACATTTGACATCGGACGCAGAAGGCTACCTTTTCGAACTGTCGAACTTGTCGAGAACATACACAACAGAGGGGTCGTCAAATAAAAACAGTGTTTATTTTAGGCAAAACACACAAAGTTCAGTCCGAGTGTTCAAAGATACAGAAGAAGCCATGGCCGAGGATCAGGTCAAGGTTGATCTTACCACACCATTTAAGACCTATTCATTCAAGTCTGACATTTATTTGTGGGAATCAGGGATTAACTTCACGGAGACGTTGATCGGTGGTTCCTTAAGCGGAGGCTCGTTTTTCCTACCGTTTAATTGTTCGGATGTGAGATCTTATGAATGGATGATAGATGGCGTGGAGCATGAAGTTGTCAACAACGGTGCGCATTTCATTGATTTTATGCTGACGGGTGAGGTTCCTGAGGAATATGCGGTTTCTGTGTCATTCGAGAACCCGTCGGGCGGAGGCACGACAATCGTAAGACGTTTTTACCAATGAGATAGTTTTCTCTGACCCAAAATGATAGTAACATAATAAATTTGAACGTATGAAAAGAATATTACCGTTTGTTTTGGCCGTTGCCATGATGGCGATTTCCTGCACCAAAGAGAAGGGAAACAATGAGGAACCGTACAATCCTGACGGGTCTCCGATAACCCAGGCGCAGGCCTTGGAAATTGTCAAGGAGGATATTGAAGAGTATGAACTGGTTTATGTCACAAAGTCTATTGTAAAGAAAGGAACAAGTTTCAAGCCGTCTTTGTCAGTTTCGAGAATGGTGGAAGTTCGTCATGATTCTTGGATAGTGATGATTGATTCGGATCCAGGGGCTGGTGGAGGCCAGAAATGGCTATATATTTATGTTGACGCATACACTGGTAATGCGGATGATGACTCTTGGGAGTGGGGGCTCCCTAAAAAAGAAGAAATAGACTTTGAATGCGTTAAAAATGATCTAGGCAAGTATGTCTTGAGTGATAAACAAGGGTTCCGTGCTGTATCATTAATGCAAACTAAGACTGCGACTTCAGTGTCAAACAATTGGGCTGTCATCATTAGCGGTGGAGCAAATACTGAATTCAATTATGAGCGTTATTGGAATGACTGCTCAGCGGTCTATAAATGTCTTCGGAATGTTTATAACTATAGGCGAGACCGGATTTTTGTAATCATGTCTGACGGCAAGTCCGAATCTTTGGATCAACATCACCTGATTAGTGGAGGATATACATCATCCCCACAGGATCTGGATGGAGATGGCACTGATGACATCAACTACTCAGCCACGAAATCGAACATTTCGCAAGTGTTTGATTATCTCGCTAGTCATGTGTCGTCTGATGAGCAAGTCTTGATATTCGTGACGGATCATGGCGCAAGAGAGAATGGAAAATCGTACATCTGGCTATGGAATGATATAACAATGTCTGCGGATGATTTCGCGAAAGAAGTTAAGAAGATTCCTACTGCGTCCAGAAAGCATGTTGTTATGGGACAATGCTATAGCGGAGGATTTGTGGCTCCGTTGAGGAGTGCGTGTTCAAACATATCCATAGTCACCGCTGCGTCAGCGGATCAAGAATCTCATGCAGTGTTTAGTCTGGAATATGACGCGTTTCTATATCATTGGATAAGTGCGGCTGCCGGAAGGACTCCGAACGGGACAAAAGTCAATGCCGACCTGAATGGCTATGATGGAGTCTCTGCGGAGGAGATGTTTCGTTACGCGCAGAATAATAATGGGTTGTGGACGGACACTCCTCAATATTCATCCTCTCCGAGCCCCATGGGAGAGAAGTATGGTTTGTCAGGTGAGGAGTTTGGCTATCCGATCTTTATCGCAAAGTCTCGACATTTGACATCGAACGCAGAAGGCTACATTTTCGAACTGTCTAATTTGCCGAGAACATACACAACGGAGTGGTCGTCAAATAAAAACAGTGTTTATTTTAGGCAAAACACACAAAGTTCAGTCCGAGTGTTCAAAGATACAGAAGAAGCCATGGCCGAGGATCAGGTCAAGGTTGATCTTACCACACCATTTAAGACCTATTCATTCAAGTCTGACATTTATTTGTGGGAATCAGGGATTAACTTCACGGAGACGTTGATCGGTGGTTCCTTAAGCGGAGGCTCGTTTTTCCTACCGTTTAATTGTTCGGATGTGAGATCTTATGAATGGATGATAGATGGCGTGGAGCATGAAGTTGTCAACAACGGTGCGCATTTCATTGATTTTATGCTGACGGGTGAGGTTCCTGAGGAATATGCGGTTTCTGTGTCATTCGAGAACCCGTTGGGCGGGGGCACGACAATCGTAAGACGTTTTTACCAATGAAAAGAAGATTGATAAATATTCTGCTTTTAGTGTCGCTGTTGCCGTCAATCTCGGTGTCCTGCATAGAACAGATAGACCTAGATGCTGTCGAAGAGTCTCAGGTGGTGGTGAACTGCATACTTACGGAGGATGACATTCAGACATTGGAAATGTACTACACCCCTACCTCAATTGACGGGATCCGTCGTCCGGTCGAAGACGCTGAGGTGATTCTGAGGTGCGGCTATGTTGGGGCGGGAAAGTTTCACTATGTCGGAGAAGGCCTTTGGCAATGCGAGTATAGACCCGAATACGGCAAAGAGTACAATTTAATGATAGTGATGGAAGGTCAAGTCATTAAGGCATCCACTAAGTTTCCGGCTGACGTGACAGTGGCCTGCTATGGCAGAGGGTATGATGCAAGTGATGAAGGCGATGGACGTCATAAGAATAAAGGGTATCTGATGTACTCATACGAGCTGCGCCTTTTCGATCGCTCTCCAGAGTGCCCTCCGTATTATGGTTATCCGTGCCTTTTAGCCAGTCACCTGTGGGCATTCCCTAAGGACAAGGGATGGGGTGACGACTATCAGAAATACATAGCCACCAGCCACCTTTGCGCTGATGACTTCAACCTTACCTCCCTTCGTGTGAGAGACCTTCCATGCTTCTCGGCAGACTCTGTCAAGGCGATGCGCAAGTGGCTTCGTGAGCAGCTTGGCTGGTATCCACTGATGATGGGCGACCTTCCGGTGCATCAGGGCTTCGTCCGCATTGACATTCCCCAGGATTATCATAGCGGAAAGACACAGGAGGAACTGAAAGATTCCCCGATATATACGGACATCTCCTTTGTTCTGGCACGGTCATTCCCGACTTCGTGGCCGAACTATGACGGTCCGTATCAGGAACAAGGAGGTTTGTACGACATCTACATTCTTTCCGATGAGGCTGACAACTACTTCAAGGATGTTTACCGTAAGCATCTCAACAAGGACAACTTCCTGTTTGAGTACGATACGGAGAACATCTATACGAACATCTCCGGTGGTGTCGGAGTGTTCGGTGCGATGATCCACCGTAACAACGAGACCGGGATAAGGGGCTACCTGAACGATTTTGTACCGGGTGACAGAAAATAGGAATATATTCGTTTGATGAAAAAGAATATTAATGCCATGAAAAGAAGAATATTAGTTTTGGCATGGTTGTCTCTATTCCCTTTGTCAATGACTTTCGCTCAGACGAATGAAGTGAAGGACACCTTGCGCGGGTCTGTTGTGTTTGGAGAGAAGAGTGGGGCCAGGGAAGCCGGCACACGGATTATTAAAGTGAAGGATTTCAAGAATATGGTGTCCGCGATAGGTAATGCGGACGTGGTCAAGTATATTCAAACACTACCGGGGGTTTCAACTGGTGGAGAAGGGTCGTCCGCATTCTATGTAAGAGGTGGGAACCTTGGAAGCAACCTTGTCACTTTGGATGGTGTACCACTCTATGGTTCAAGCCATTTGCTAGGTTTTACATCTGTATATTCACCGGATGTCATCTCTAATGTGATGTTTCAAGTAGGAGGGTTCACTTCGGAAGAAGGCAACCTTACCGCATCTCACATTAAGCTCACAAGTGAGGAGGGCGAGTTCAAATGCTTTCATGGCAAGACTGATGTGAGCAATTTTATTCTTGGGACAAGTTTCTCGACTCCATTACTAAAGGACAAGATCTCTTTGATAGGCTCTGTAAGATTTTCGCCAGTTGGTTTGGAGTTTAGGGCCTTGAAGGGGCTGTCTTCAGCGTTAGACAGTATCGGCAGTCCTAGAGCGCTTGTCTATGACGCTTTTGGCAAGGTAAATTGGAGAATCAATGACAAACATGGACTATCCTTGAGTGCATTCAACAGCATGGATGCTTACAGTTATGACTATGGCGCAAACTCAGAGGAACACATCCAGTGGAGCAATTTGATCGGAAACCTTAGGTATGTCGGACGCTTGGATGATTCGTGGAGCGTCCGTGCCGGACTATCTTACAACAAATTCAGCAATGCGCAAGGAATGGTGAAAATTCTTGGAGCAACAGACAACAATCTCGCTGTCCATAGCTCCATCAATGAGGCAACGCTATCAGCTTACGCGAACTATGATGGAAAGATATTTCATTTTCAGGGAGGAGTGAAAGGACGTTATGCAAAATTTAACCCCGCCACGTCCCAAAAGATCACTGGTGGAACTTTATTGATGAGCTCGTTAGATTCTCCAGCGTCAGATCATGTCACGAACTGCCTGACAGGTACAGTTCATTCGCAGTTTGAGCTTGAGAAAGAAGGTCGGTATGATTTCCGCGCATCCGGACGATTGAATTACAACCGGGCCGACAGAACGGATGTCATGATAAAATCCAATTCTTTTGATCCGGAGGCCAGCCTTCTGGCGAGGATGAATGTTGCTTCTTGGCTGGGATTTGAGGCCACAGCGGACTGGACAACCCAATATTATCATACATTGGAAGGAGTTCCGCTTGGCTGGTCCATGGACTTGATTGTCCCGTCTGACAACCAGTTTGGACCAGAGAAGGCGAGCCAGTATTATGCTGGAATGTTCATGTCTTTTGATAAACACCGTCTGTCGCTAGGATGTTACACGAAAAAGATGACGAATTTGGTCTATTTCACCGATGCTACTGCCCTTTTTAGCTCAGCCGCAGCTGGATGGCGCGACAAGATCGACATTGGAAAGGGAACTTCAAAAGGATTGGAGTTCCTTTATGAGAAAGCCGGTGACAATCTGAACTATAGAATCGCCTACACATGGTCAAAGACGGACCGTACGTTCCATAATGTGAATGTGGGAGTGCCATTCCCAGCCAAGTTCAACAGACCTCATATCTTGAATGTCTCATGCGACTATTCAATCTCTAAAAACAAACATCGTGAGATTATGGTGAACACATTGTTCACCTACCAATCCGGACATTGGGAGACTGTCGCTTCCGGCTATTATCAAGGATTCTTGATCAAGGAGCCAGATAAGGTTTCACTTAAGTATTTCACTACTGTAAACAACTTCGAGATGCCGCCCTACATCAGGCTGGATATTGGATGCAGTCTGAAGTTCAATCAGGACAAGAGATGTCATCATACCTTGAATGTGGGAATATACAATGTCTTGAACCGGCATAATCCATTCAGTCTAACATATGACACAAAAGAACGCACATGGAAGAAGGTCAGCATATTTCCAATCATGCCAAGCCTGAATTGGATTATGGAATTCTGATGGTCTGAGCATTGGTTGATTCATTAGAAAAATCCGTTATAAGAAAAAATATTTCTGTTTCTTATGACGATTTTTCTGTTTCTTTTGAAAATTTACGTTTTGTTGCGCCATCTTTGCCGGAGTACATAATGAACTCAAACTATGTTGATCGACATTCTTGGGGCGAAATGCGTCGGCATCGATGCCGTCCCCGTCACCGTTGAGGTGGACATAACACATGGCATAGGGATCCATCTGGTAGGGCTTGCGGATGCAGCTGTCAAGGAAAGTCTTCTAAGGACTGTCACTGCCCTGCAATCTTTGGGATTCAGAATCCCCGGCAAGAAAATCGTGATCAACCTTGCTCCAGCGGATGTGAGGAAAAATGGCAGTGGCTACGACTTGCCAATCGCTGTCGGAATTATCGCTGCGTCTGAACAAAAACGCTTTTCAGGACTTGATAAATACCTTATTATGGGGGAACTCGGTCTGGATGGCTCTGTCAGAGAGGTCCAAGGAGCATTGCCGATTGCCGACCTTGCTACAGATATGGGACTATCTGGATGTGTCCTGCCACTTCGCTCGGCTTTGGAAGCTACTGAGTGTAAAGAATTGTCATTATTCGGTGTTGAGACTCTTACGGATGTTCTAAGAATCCTTGAGGGACTGGAGGATTGCAGCGATCTTCTGGTTTGGAACACAAGACTTTACAGAAAGCTGACTGGGAACTCTCAGCGTGAGCGAAAGCCTGGCGGGCAGGATGTGATGGATTTTTCTGAAATTATTGGTCAGGAAGGCGCAAAGAGGGGAGTGGAGATTGCTGCCGCTGGAGGTCACAATTTGATAATGGTCGGTCCTCCCGGAAGTGGCAAGAGTTCTTTGGCCAAAGCGATGACCGGCATTCTTCCACCGCTGACAACGGAGGAGGCTGTTGTCACCAGCAAGATCTATTCGGTTGCCGGGATGAAAGGCTCACAGATTGGACTGATCAGGGCAAGACCTTTCCGTGCTCCACATTACAGCGCTTCCCTTCCCGCGATCATCGGTGGTGGAGCCGGCTCTGACATTCGTCCTGGAGAGGTGACATTGGCTCAAAACGGGGTACTCTTCCTTGATGAATATGGCCAGATGCCCAAATCCGTCTTGGAAGCTCTTCGCGGCCCGATGGAAGATAGGAAAGTCACAATCTCAAGGCTCAGGTCCAAGCTTGAATATCCTGCGTCGTTCATGCTTGTGGCTGCCTCGAACCCGTGCCCATGCGGCTATTATGGAGAAGGGAACCGGTGCCGATGCACCCCGGGTCAACGGCTGAACTACTTGTCCAAACTCTCCGGCCCGGTGATGGACCGCATTGATATTCAATTATGGCTTCATCCTGTTGACACCGCGAAACTTGTCGGTCGGAAGAAAGGGGAGTCCGGCGCGGTGGTTGCAAGTCGAGTCCTCAAGGCGAGGATGATCCAGAAACAAAGGTTTGCCGAGGATGGAATATTCACAAACGCAGAGATGAACAATCGTCTTTTGGAAAAGCATTGCCCATTGGATGACGAGTGTCGTAAAGTGATGGAACTGCTTATCAGCCGCCTGGGACTGTCCGCACGCGCATATTCAAGAATCCTGAAAGTCGCCCGGACCATTGCTGACCTTGAGATGTCCGGCGACATCAGACCTGAATATCTCCGCGAAGCCTCCGCCTACCGCTTCCTCGACCGCCTTAACCTTGAGACATTCGGGTAGCCATTTAAAGCGACTTGGCAACTATGAAGCTGTATTGTTAGACACGCTACGTTAGATATACAACGGCTAGAAAAATCAAATTGAAAATTTTGGTCTACCGTGCAAAATTTTCAATCTGCCTTTTTCTGGCCATTACATTCGAAAAGAATTGTGTGATTGTTCGAATTAATCCTCCCAGGAAATCGTGCGGGACTCATCCGGATTGACCTTGATGTGAACGCGAAGGGTCTCCTCCGGAAGGATCTCCTCGATGTTCTCCGGCCACTCAATGATGCAGAGGCAGCCGCTGTCGATGTAGTCGTAAAATCCGATGTCAAGTGCCTCGGATGTTCTTGTGATCCGATAGAAATCAAAATGGTACATGGGTGCTCCGGAGCCGGTGCGGTACTCGTTGACGATCGCGAAAGTCGGGGAGCTCACAGCGTCTTCCTGAACTCCGAGCCGATGGCAGATGGCTGTGGTGAAGGTCGTCTTGCCCGCGCCCATCGGGGCATAGAATGCCAGAATGTCATGTCCTTTCGTCTTGGAAAGGAACTCGCCTGCCGCCCGATCGATGTCGCGCAGGTCCCTTATTGTGATCTCGTGTCTCATATTCTTTTGTTTAAGGCCTAAGCCAGGTCTCCGGATTCTGGGGATTACGTCCTGACCAGATCTGGAAATGCAGTTGCGTCTCTCCTCCTATTGTGTCAACGGTTCCGATCGGCTGCCCTGTCTTGACATTGTCACCCGTCTTGACGGAAACTGTCCTCAACTTACAGTAGAAGGAGAAGTAGTTGCCATGCTGAACAAGCACGCACTTATTGTAGCCCGGCATCACCACGATCTGTTTCACGACCCCATCGAACACGGCGCTCACCTCACTCCCCGGTGGCAGTGCGATGTTCACGCCGTTGTTGAACGGAAGCTTGAGGTTTGTGTAGACTGGGTGGTAGCGTTGGCCGAAATGATCCACAACGGGTCCTTCGGCAGGCCAAGGAAGCTTGCCTTTGTTCGCCTCGAATTTTTTCGCGAGGGTGTAGTCGATTGGCTTGCGTGCGGATGAAGCTGAAGATCCTTTCCCGGAAGATCCCACCCCTTCTGTCGCCTCGCGGATTATCCGTTGGATCTCCCTGTTGAGCGCGGCAACCTCACGCTGCTTTGCGGAGAGCTCCTGCTGGTATTTCTTTTTGTTCCTTTTTAACCGGCTTACAATATTTTTCGATTCGTTCTCCTCCGCTTGGAGCTTCTTCATCTCCGAGACCCTGAGAGCTCTGACGGACTCTGCCTCCCTTCTCAAGACAAGAAGCCCTTCGTTCTCCTTTTCAAGTTCAGTCCGTGTCTCCATGATCTTGGAAGCCTGGTTGTTCATCTGCCTTGAAAGGTCCCGAAGGTAGGCGTAGCGTCTGAATGCCTGCCCGATGTTGTCGCTTGCAAAGATGTAAATGTACCAGATCTTTGCATTGCGGTTCACATAAGCTGCACGAACAAGCCGCGCATAATGCTTTGAGAGCGTGTCCAATCGTGCGCGGATGGCGGTGATTTCCTTTTCCTTTGCTCTGATTGAGTCGGAATATTCGGAAATCTCCTTTTCGCTTTCGCTGATGAGCCGCCGCCTTGAGGCAACCTTGCCTTGGATCAGAGTCAGTCGGCTGATGGCGCTCGCGCTTTGGGCTGAGTTGCTTTCTATCTGCTCGTCAAGAATGGCTATCTCTTTTTGCAGACGTGCTTTGCGTGTTTCCTGAGACTTGATGTCCTGGGAATACGCCGGATCCGGCCACGATAAGGCGGCAAACGACAGAGCGATGAATATACCCGTGACCCTTTTCATTATTTGCCTTCGGCTTTTTTGTTCTCTGCCAGTGAACGGTAGACTTTGGCGAGATCTGTCTCCCCCAGGGCTTCAAGCACGATCGAATAATGCTCCAAGCACGTCGAGCTCTCCTTTGCACCGTACAGCATCGCATGTTTGAACTGCGCCTTGGCCTCCTTGTCTTTCCCAAGCAGGTGAAGGATCCATCCGTAAGTGTCGAGGTAGGTTGGATTGTCCGGCTCCTTGTCCACCGTCTTCTTGCTCATCGCGCAGGCTTTCTTGAGCTTGCTTCCTTTCAGGGAGAGATAGTAAGCGTAGTTGTTGAGAGCAGGAGCGTAGTCCGGGTTCATTTTCAGGACCTTGGCGTAGACCTTGAACGCCTCCTTCTCTTTCCCGAGTTCGTGGTACATGTCCCCTGTGGACGAGAGAGCGGGAATTGTGATTGAGGTGTCCCCTTGCGCGATCTCGATGATTCTCATGTTGTTGTCGATGATCCCCTGCCAGTCTTTCCGGTTGTAGCAAGCCACGTTCTTCATGTCAAGAAACGCTGTCTCCTTCGGAAACCTGGCCATGGCGCTGTCGCAGACCGCGTCAAGGGAGTCCCAGTCTTTCATGTAGCCGAGAAGCTGCACATAGGTGATCGTGCTGCCGAGGTTGTCTGGATGCAGGGCCATGTTTTTGTGGAGCGTCTCTTTCGCCCTGTCCAGCCTGCCGGTGGAGTACCAGTAAAGGCCGGAGGCTGTCAGTGCGGAGCTGTCAGTCGGATAATGGAGGGTCAGGTTGTCGAACAATGTGTCTATCTGCGGCCTGACGCTCTGGATGAACCGTGGATCAGTCCGGTTTACCAGCATGTTGAGGTACTGCGCCTTAGTCTGTACGTCTGCCCCCTGGTCGGCTATGAAGATGTTAAGCGTCTTGAAGTATTCGGGAAAATCCATGCGTGAACGGTAGACCTCCGACTCTCCGAGCAGGGCCGGCATGTAGCCGCTCTGAAGGTCAAGCGCCTCCTTGTAGTAGGACAGCGCCAAGGTGTCTTTGAATTCGGCCATTGAGTGGTCGCCGAGCTTAGTCAAGACATACGGAGAGGAGTATTCCTTGTTGTAGTCCTGGAGAACCTTTAGGGCTTCCAAGGGTCTGTTCTGCCGCAGCAGGATGTCGTATTCCGTAGCGGTCACGTTCTCGCTCTTGCCGAAGACCGCCTCGATCTGCCTCAGGGCGCCCAGAGCCTTGTCGTATTGGTTCTGTTTGAGATAGAGGTTGACCAATGTGTAGTAAAGATCGTTTTTCTTCGGGAAGTCCTTGAGCAGTTCCTCGTAGGTCGCGATGGTCAGGTCATCCTCTCCGGACATTGAGTATGTCCGTGCGAGCCTTTCCTTGTACCAGAAGTTTGACGGATCCAGCTCCACCGCTTTCCTGAAGGCGGTCTTGGCTCCGTCTATGTCATTGGTGTAGAGGCGGCAAAGCCCAAGATAATAGAATGCGGCATCGTTGTCCTTTGCCGTGGAAGTGATTTTTTCCAACTTCTCTTTGGCTTCCTTGAACTGCCTGTCATCCATTGCGGAGACGGCGTCGATCAATTCTCCATCGACAACCTTTTTGAAATCGGTGTTCTGTGAATATGCCATGCCGGCCCCCATAAGGATTCCGGCCAGAGTCAAAATGATCAGCCTTTTTACTTTCATATTCTTATAATTCAGGCAACGTCTTACAAAAGTAAGCATTTTTATAAGAATATCCATAGTGCCAATCTTGTGCCGTGACTCATCTCATCGGCCGCCTCCACCGGAGCCTCCACCGGAAAATCCTCCTCCGCCTCCCAAGGAGGCCATTCCTCCGCCCCCGCCCCAAGGCGATCCGGATCCATCGGCACGAGAGGTCTCGTATGTGGCCGCGGCGGTGTTGAAATTGCTGGAAGTCATGTTGATCATGTTCCAGATCACAAGAGTGGACATGTCGTCGTCAAGCATTCCGCCCTCCGATGACAAGGAGAAATATTCAGGACATACCTTGCGGAAGTCCTTCATGACCTGATCGGCGATTCCATAAAGGGTGGCGAAGATCAGGTATTCATTCCAAAGTTTGACCTCGACGACACCCCTGTCCTTTATCATGGTGAAATCTTTAAGGTAACGTCTCAGGCCAAAAACCTGACGCACCTCCTCTGGCTTGACCGTCCAATAGGTTTCCGCGCCGCTCAGAGCCCTCTGTCCCCAATCATAGAGCCTATTTTCATGCGAATCAGCCCAGCGTTTGAGCTCACGCTCCTGAAGGACACCATCCTCGCCGGCCGCCTCCCTGATGAACCCGTAGACTTCCGCTTCCAGTCCGGCATCGGAGTAGGAGTCCGCCGAGTTCCCGATCTGGATATCCTTGATCTTCATTGACGGTTTTGTCTTTCCTTGCTGTGGAACAACCTCGAAGGCTCCCCGATAGAATAGTCTGGTGATGTAGGCGGCGATCAGGTTCCGGCGCACCTTCATGGTGTTTCCGGAGAAAACCAGCAGGATGTTGCCGGATCTCTTCAAGTCTCCATTCAAAGGTGCGTCCCTGTACCATGGCACGTCCTTCATCCGGCCTCCGAGAAGTTCCCTTCTGCGCCTGATTGTCTTGCTGACGAACCTGACACAGACAAAAACTGACAGAATAACTCCCAGTACGGTGACAATGCCTATCAGTGTGTCATTCCCTTCGTCTTCGCCAGGCTCGCGGTAGTCGCTTCCCTCCATGGCTGTCTCACGGATCTGCCCGAAAGTCCGGCTTTCTGACAGGGAAGGAGTGAACAGCCCTTTTTCAAAACCGACCATCACGATCATGGCGTTTGCGCTTGTGAAAGGTTCGGTGGCGCGGGCGACCACAACTCCGTTTTCAACATGAATCTCTCCATGGAACCCGAAAGCCCAGACCTTTGTGTTGCTGTTTGTGAGCACGGCTCCCGGCTTGCCGATTGTCAGGGTTACAGACTGTGGGGACGCCCCCAGGTCCCTTGCGACGAACATGTGGTTGAACCCGTCCATGTCCTCGTGTCCTTTCACCAGACCCGTAAGCAGGTAACGCACGGTGTAGGTATGCCAACCGGGACTTCCCACACCCCAGCAGATCTCATAGCCGTCTGATTTTGTGACGAGCCCGCACCGGCCTGCCTTGCGGGCACGGCTTCGGTTGACGTTCCATTCGCCTTCGTTGAGATATTCATTGCCGGTCTCATCTTTGACTTGCAGGTCGCTGATTGTCATCCGTCCCATGTTGTCCTCGACGAGATACCATTCGGAAATGTCATCAGAGACATTGACCTGCCACATCTCGGTGATGAAAGCTGAACCATCGTTCCGCAGTTCCACGTTGATCCTCAACGAGTCGACATCGCTGCCTGCACTCAGCGGGACAGCGATCAGCGAAAGGACGACGGCCATTAAAAATGCCTGAAGCCTCCTCATTGTCCTACTTGTTGAATATGTCCGAAACGGAAGGGGCGTTGGCGACCGAAGGATCCTCGGGAAGAAGGTCATGAGTTGTGAAGTGGAGCATCGCGGCGACCATAGAGGAAGGCCATTGGCGTACCATCATATTCATTTTGGTTACGCAGTCGTTATAGACCATCCTGCCAAGGCGTACTTTCTCTTCGTAGTCCTTGATCTCGCCCATAGTCTTGACGAACACAGTGTTGGCTCCAAGTTGAGGGTACTGTTCCGCCACGACATCAAGGCGTCCTACGACTGACCTCAAGGAAGCCTCGCTCTTGGCCATCTCGTCAGGATTTGAGACGTTGACGTTGCGTTTGGAGACCACGTCCGCGAGTGTGTCGTGCTCGTATTTGGTGTACTGCTTGGTCATCTCGACCAGGTTCGTCACCGCGTCCCAGCGGGATTTCATCTGAACATTGATCTGGCTGAAAGCGTTTTTCATTTTCTCCTCAAGGCTGACAAACCGGCGCTGGGTGAAGAAAACGTAGAGGAAAATCATCGCCAAAAGGGCGATCAGCACAAAAACTGTCGTTGTCATGGTAAATGTAGGTTAATGTTGGTTGAACAAATACTATTCATTTGGCCGGAAATAGCGGCTCGGACTAACCGACGACCCAGACAAGGACATGGTTGTCGAATGTCATGTACTCAAGCTCGAACTCCTCCTCGTAACCGTCCTTGTGGATGAATGTGGCGTCGAGCTCCCCCTCTCCTTTCGGACGGAAACGCTCGACCTCTATCTGCTCGGCGAAGTTCACCCGGTAGGCGGAGAGTCTTTTGAATATGGCTTCTTTGGCGCACCAGTAGATCGCCAGCTGCTCATTCCTTTTGTCTTCCTCAAGGTCTTCAAGCTCATCCTCCGAAAGAGCCTTGCGCTCAACGGCGGAGAAGTCCCGGGACAGCGACTCCATGTCGATTCCGACATCCTCGTTGTCGTTGAGAATGACGGCTACGTACTTATCTGTGTGTGTGATACTTATGTTGGTGACACTGTTCTCGAGATAGGGCTTGCCGTTGTCGTGGTGGCTTAGGTAGACCTTCTCGCCGAACAGCTCGCAAAGGAGTGCCCTGACGGCAAGTTTCTGTTTGCGGAGCGATTCGTTGCTGATGAATGAGATTTCCTCCATTTCGTCAGACGGCACGGAAGCTAGCTCCCTAAGCCGCTCCTCCGTCTCTGTTATTTGCCAGACGCCTATCAGGGATCTGGATTCCTCCAACTCTTTTTTTAAATATAAGGCCATAGATTAAAGGGTTCAGATGAACAAACGACAAAACCTCCGACACCGTCTGGTTCGGAGCATAAATGATGGATATTCACATGTGCCGCACGACAGCGGATCGTCCGATCGGGGGTCCGCCTTTGATTTGCTGTCTGTCAGAATAGAACTGGGAGGTTCCATGTTGTCATTCGATCTTTTTCCGTTGCAAATATAATGATTTTTTGAATTAGAAAGAAAATACAGCGGAATTTGTTATCTTTGCGTTGCTTTTGACAACATTGGATTTTAACATAAAATTATTCTATCATGGGATTTTTAACAAATGAGAAGCTGCTCATCGTCGGTGCCGGCGGTGCGATTGGCTCAAACATGGCTCAGACCGCTTTCATGCTCGGTCTTACTCCTAACGTTTGTCTTTATGACATCATCGAGCCCGCCGTTCACGGTGTGGCTGAAGAGATGTGCCACTGCGCGTTCCCGGGAGCGAACGTAAGCTGGACTACTGATCCTAAGGAGGCTTTCACAGGCGCCAAGTACATCATCTCCTCAGGCGGCGCGCCTCGTAAGGAAGGAATGACCCGTGAGGATCTTCTCAAGGGCAATTGCAGGATAGCCGCTCAGTTCGGTGACTACATCAAGGAGTATTGCCCTGATGTCAAGCATGTTGTTGTTATCTTTAACCCTGCCGACGTGACTGCCCTTACGGCTCTCATCCACTCAGGTCTCAAGCCTGGACAGCTCACATCCCTCGCGGCTCTTGACTCAACCCGTCTCCAGGAGCAGATCGCCAAGGTTTGCGGTGTCCAGCAATGCAAGGTGACCAACTGCCACACCTATGGCGGACATGGTGAGCAGATGGCTGTTTTTGCCTCAGAGGCCATGGTTGACGGCAAACCTCTGTCGGACTACAACATCTCCGAGGAGCTTTGGGCCCAGATCAAGCATGACACCATTCAAGGTGGATCCTTCATCATCAAGCTCCGTGGACGCTCATCGTTCCAGAGCCCGGCCTACCATGCCGTCAAGATGATCGAGGGCGCCATGGGCGGGACTCCGTTCACATGGCCGGCCGGCTGCTATGTCAATTGTGACAAGTGCGGTTTCAAGAATGTCATGATGGCCATGCCTACAACCATCGATGCGACCGGAGTGCATTTCTCAGAGCCTAAGGGAACGGAAGCCGAGATGGCGGATCTCCAGAAGTCTTACGAGCATCTCTGCAAGATGCGTGACGAGATCATCGCTCTCGGAATCATCCCGGAGGTAAAGGATTGGGCTAAGGACAACGCCAATCTGTAGATTCTTTTTGAATGTCGATGAACCGGGTCCAGGCTCTTTACGCCTGGACCCGGTTCTTCATTAAAGACCCCCACGTTGGACTTTCGGGTAAAAATGTTACATTTGCAAAATGCGGATAAAAGAATGCATAACATGGCTCTGGGAAACGTCCAGGGGACATCGGTGGCAGATTTTAAGTGTGGGGCTTCTGGGTGTTCTCCGTGTGGCGGTATCTCTGCTGTTCATCTATGTCTGCAAAGGTCTCATAGACAGTGTCACCGGGCAGGCGCAGTGGAGTCTCCGAGGACTTGTGGCATTGATGTTGGCCTGCATGGCGGCGCGCCCGCTTCTTTCGGTGGCGGCGGATAGACTTGGCCGCAAGACGGAGGCACGTCTTGCCAACGGCCTGCGCCAGGGCCTTTTCAACCACTTGATGACGAGCCGGTGGGAGGGGAGCGACGCCCATCACTCAGGCGATGTCCTCAATAGGCTGGTCGATGATGTTCCCAATGTTTCCAATGTCCTTTGCCGGGGAATCCCTGCTGTGATGCTGACCACATTCCAGTTACTTGGAGCCCTGTACGTCCTGTCACGGATGGATGTCCGGCTCACCTTGGTTCTGCTTTTCATAATGCCGTTGGCTCTTCTTCTGAGCAAAAGCTACGTGAGGAAGATGAGAACGCTTAATCATGGGATCCGCGCCCGGGAGAGTGCTGTGCAGGAACACATCCAGGAAAGTTTGCAAAACCGGCTTCTGCTCCGTTCCTTGGAGTACACACCTTATTCTGTCTCAAAACTTGGCAGGCAGCAGGCAGGGCTCCTGGGAGATGTCATGAGCTACACTGATTTCGCTTTGTTCTCGCGCCTTATGGTTCAGGCGGGATTCTCCGCCGGTTACGCCGTCGCGTTCCTCTGGGGAATTTTCGGAATCAGGAGCGGAACTGTCACCTTTGGCACAATGACGGCATTCCTGCAGCTCGTGGCTCAGATCCAAACCCCGATGATTGAGCTCAGCCGTCAGATTCCGGCGTTCATCAGGGTGATCACGGCGGCGGAAAGGCTTTCCGAGCTGTCGGACACGCCGTCAGAGCGGTCAGGAAATCCGGTCAGACTTGGAGACAGGGCTGGAATACGCGTCGATCACCTGACGTATTCCTATCCAGGTGGCGGAAGGAGAATATTCAATGACTTCTCCCATGACTTTGCGCCCGGCAGTCTGACTGCTGTGATTGGTGAGACGGGAGTAGGCAAGACCACCCTGATGCGGCTTATCCTTGCGCTCGTCTCTCCGGACAGTGGCGAGATCGTTTTCTATGACAGCGCCGGCATCGAAGCCAAGGCCTCACCGTCAACAAGGTGCAATTTGTCTTATGTGCCACAGGGCAACACGTTGTTCAGCGGGACAGTGCGCGATAACCTGCTTATGGGAAACCCGCGCGCGACTGATGAGGAATGTGTCAGGGCGCTTCGTGTGGCGGCGGCGGATTTTGTCATGGACTTGCCTGCCGGCCTGGACACAAAGTGTGGGGAGCAAGGCGTCGGCCTGAGTGAGGGTCAGGCTCAGAGGATCGCCATAGCCAGGGGACTGCTCCGTCCGGGAGGAATCCTTTTGCTTGACGAGCCGTCGTCTTCGTTGGATGTCGAGACGGAGAAGGTCTTGCTTGAGAGATTGTCTGCCCAGGCCAAGGACAAGACAATGATCGTCATAACACACAGGGAGGAGATAGCTTCGATTTGCACCTCTGTCCTCAGAATCAAATCGCCTGCCGGGACCCGCGCCTGAGGAACAAACGCCTCCAAGCGCCGAGAAGGATCCGGCGGAAAGGAGCGGCGGCCAGCCATGCCTTGACCTTGAGCCGATAACAGTTAGAGTCCACGTCAACGGCGCGGCTACCTTTCTTCAGAACTGACACGACCCGCCCGAAAATGCCATCGCGCCCGCATCTCTCCTTGGAGCAGAGCACGCCGTCTCCTTGGATTATGGCCACATCGTCCTTGTCAAAATCCAAGATCCTGTGAAGCAGAAAATGATTGTTGACCCGGAAAAGGACAGCGTCGCCTTTATGCGCCATTCTTCGCGGCATTCCTTCCGGTGTCGCTTCCTCGATGCCTTCAAGGACGACCGTGTCCACCTCCCCGACAATGAAAGGGAGCATGCTGACACCTTTCACCGGAATCGTCACTTTCTTGCCGTCATGCAGCAGGGCGATGACGTTCCCGAAGAAGGCATCGTTGTTTACAGTCATTTTTTCCATCTTGAGTCTTTAAAATGTTCTGTTGTGAATTTGAACCTATGCAAAAGTATTAAAAAAAAACTTTAACTTTGTCAGGAAACAGTAACTAAAGCTAATATGTGATGAAAATAAAGAGTGGTTTTGTAATTCGTGATATTTGCGGCGAAAAGGTGCTCTCCGGTGAGGGGAGCGACTATGTTGATTTTAACAAATTGATAAAACTGAATGAATCAGCGGCCTATTTGCTGGAATCGGTGGGATCTGAGGAGTTCACGGAGGAGACTCTCGCCAGGCTCCTTTTGGACAAGTATGATGTGTCCATGGAGAAGGCTCTCGCCGATGTCGGAGCCATGTGCTCAATGTTGAGGGACAGTGGAGTCTTCGTGTAACATGCAATCATCGGTCATCAGGCATTACCGCGTCGGAGGATTGCCTTTCAGTATGGAGTTCGAGTCACCGTGGAGCCCTATGCGGTACTCGGATCAGGTCTTGGGGCGCATAGCTGATGCTGCATCGGGCAAGACGGCCATTCCTGTGCTCCCTGTCAGGGCGGGGGACAAAGTCCCTTATAGGACATTTGTGCAGGGGCGGGGCGATCTTGCGCCGGACTGGGATGCAAACATGCTCGATCTTTCTGCGATTGATCCATTCTTGACCCGCGGTGAGGAGCCGGATGTTTTCCGTCTGACGATTCACGCTTCGTCGGAGCCCCTTGTTGATTTGGGCTCCAACGAGGGCCTTCTAATGGATGTCAGGGAAGCGGAACCGTATTTCAGAGTAGTGAGACGCCCGGAGGGGACTTGGTTTGGGATCAGCTCGAAGGCCAGCCCTTCGCTCGGTGCCCTGTTGGTCTCCTGTGACCATTCTCGCGGTGATTACTATCCGGTGCCCGGAATGCCTTTCTATAAGGTCGCTTTCATGCTTGACATGCTTGCCCGCATGATGTTCTCGTACAATTCTCCCAAATACTCCGCCTTGCTGATGCATTCGTCTGTTGTGGCTGTGGACAATGAGGCTGTTATGTTCCTTGGCTCCAGCGGTACCGGAAAAAGTACGCACAGCCGCCTTTGGCTTGAGAATATCCCAGGGGCTGAATTGGTCAACGATGACAATCCTGTGGTCCGTCTTGAGGACGGAAGGCTTTTTGTCTACGGTACTCCGTGGAGCGGAAAGACTCCCTGCTACCGCAATGTGCGCGTTCCGGTCAAGGCTATCGTCTGTTTAAAGCAGGCTCCCGTCAATGAGATCTCAAGCTTGAAAGGGGTCTATGCCTACGCTGGATTCTCCAGTGCGGTCTCCTTGATCCGCTGGGAACGTGAAATCATGGATGATTCAACAAGATTGGCGTCACAGATCGTGATGTCGGTTCCTTTCTTCGCCATGAACTGTCTGCCGGACAAAGAGGCGGCCAAAATCTGCCACAATGGAGTCTGGAGGTGAAATAAAGATTTTTATGAATATCTCTACAGACAAACTGTTTTTCAGTCTTCTACGTGCCGGACTATGGGGCCGGACAGAGGATGGCGCCGACTATTCCTCCGCTCAGTGGCGGCCAATCCTTGGCCTGGCACGGGAGCAGACGGTAGTGGGCATCGTCTCGGACGGCATAGCGGCTTTAAGGCGGTCCGGTGTCTCGCTTAGGATCCCACCCGAGTTTTTTGACAGGCTCCTTGTGCAAACAATCGGAATAGAAAGATCCAACGCCCGTCTGGACAAGATTGTCGCTGAACTCTCCGGAATACTCAGAGAGAATGGAATCTCCTATTGTCTCGTTAAGGGGCAAGGCACGGCGCGGAACTATCCGCGTCCGGATCACAGGACGCCCGGAGACATAGATTTCTTGTTGGATGACGAGAACTATCATAAGGCGTCAAAGGTGCTGGCGCCTAAAGCTGAGAAGTTGCTTCCTGAGAACGAGGATAGAAAGCATTTCGGGATGCTGTTCCATGACGGAGTGGATGTGGAACTGCATGGAACATCCAGGGCGGGTTTCGGAGACAAGTTCAACGATGTCATGGATTCCATTCAGTCAGAGATGTTTGGCATTAAGGACTTCCGCTCATGGGATTGCTGCGGTGAGAGAGTGGCGCTGCCTTCGGCAAACTTTGACGCGTTATTCGTGTTCACTCATTTCATCCAGCATTTTTATCATGGTGGACTGGGGATCCGCCAGGTCTGTGACTGGACCATGCATTTGGACCGCTATTCTTCAGTGATTGACCAGGCATGGCTCCGCCGTTGCATTGACGGCTTGGGTCTGGACAGGGAATGGAAGGCGTTTGGATCCCTTGCGGTCAACCTGTTGGGGCTGCCGCGTGAGAAAATGCCGTTTTACGACGAGGCCTTTGCCCGATACTCCAAGATGATCTGGGCATCGATAAGGCACTCCGGCAATTTCGGGCGGACGATGAGCGGCGGCCGCGACATCGATTCCGAGGCGTATCTTCTTCGCAAGACCAAGTCTCTTATCGGGCACATGAAATGGATGTCGCGTCATTTTTCTCTTTCTCCGCGCAACACTTGCCGCGCCATCCGGGACACTCTGTCCGTAGGCTTTTCGGCTGTCTTGAAAGGAAACTGATTCGGGAAATCATGATTGGCCTGAAGTGGAATGATAAAAAAAGATAAGGCGGCAGAAATTTCTGCCGCCTTGTCTTGTCGGGGTACAGTGACTCGAACACTGGACCCTCTGGTCCCAAACCAGATGCGCTAGCCAACTGCGCCACACCCCGATGACATTCCTTCGGGTTAACCCCTCAGGCCTTTTCAGACAAGTCTTTTTCAAGACGTTCTCATTGGAAAGGATTGCAAAGTTATGCTTTTTTTTTGTAATCCGCAAAACTTTTTTGAAAAAATCACTTATATTTGAATTGGAATATTCAAACACTTCTGTCCGCTTTCCGTATGCCGGAGGCGTGGGTTTGATGATGTTTTTTTTGTGAAAATGTGGAGTCAAAGAGTATGATCATTCAGGCTAAAGGTATAGAGAAATCGTTTGGAGACCTCAAGGTGCTAAAAGGTATCGATTTTCAGGTGAAAGAATCCGAGGTCGTGTCGATTATGGGCGCTTCCGGCGCCGGAAAGTCCACCCTGCTCCAGATTCTGGGGACATTGTCCACTCCGGATTCCGGCCTTCTGGAGATAGACGGGACGGATGTTCTGCACCTTGGCGGAAAAGAATTGTCGGAGTTCAGGAACAGACGGATAGGCTTTGTCTTCCAGTTCCATCATCTTCTTCCAGAGTTCAACGCGCTCGAGAATGTGATGATACCGGCGTTCATCGCCGGCCGCTCTGTCAAGGATGCCAGGGATGCGGCCATCGATCTTCTTAAAGACATGGGACTTTCCGAAAGGATTGAGCACAAGCCCTCTGAACTTTCCGGAGGAGAGCAGCAGCGGGTAGCGATCGCGAGGGCCTTGGTCAACAAACCGGCCATTCTCTTTGCCGATGAGCCTTCCGGGAACCTTGACTCCAAGACAAAGGCTGAGATCCATCAACTTTTTTTTGATCTGCGCCGGCGTTATGGGCAAACCATCGTCATTGTCACTCATGACCCTGACCTCGCTTGCATGTGCGACAGGTCCTTGTCCATGAGAGACGGGCAGTTTGTCCAGGGATAACCCAAGATGTTGCAGGATGGGAATCTTCCGTTTCAAGCGTTTTGAGGTCCGCAACGATCTTTCAGCGATGAAGGTGAACACGGACGGCGTCCTTCTGGGCGCTGTGACCGAAGTCTTTCCGCGTGACAGGCATGTCCTTGATGTAGGCACAGGCACAGGCACTGTGGCATTGATGGTTGCCCAGCGGTTGGAGGCCGTGGCTGAGAGTGGCTGTTGGATGATTCAAGGAATAGACGTGGATGCTCCTTCCGTCCAGGAGGCTTCGGAGAATTTTTCTCACTCCCCATGGCGGGATCATCTTTCCGCCTTGGGAACCGGCTTGAGGTCATTCGCTTCATGCGGCCCTGTCCCTGAAGGCGGCTACGACATCATCGTTTCCAATCCACCTTACTACGACAATTCCCTCAATGCCCCCGATGCGAGGCGCAACTCGGCCCGCCACACGGGCGGTGGCGGTGCCCCGGCAGGAACCGAGTCCCTGTCCTACAGAGACATCCTTGAATATTCCTCCCAAGCCTTGTCCGAGCTAGGCCGCGTCTCCTTGATTCTTCCTTCCGACCAGGAGAAGGCTTTGATAAGGTATGCTGGAATGTGTGGTTTTGTGCCGTGGAAACTGTTGAGGATAAAATCCGTGGAAAGAAAGCCGGTGTCAAGGTTGATTGTGCGGTTCGTGAGGAAAGGACGGGGCGTGGGGGCTCCGTTGGAGGAGACGCTTACCCTTCTTGATGAAAAAGGGAAGCGTACTTCACAGCATGCTTCCCTAATAACAGATTATTATCTGTAACCAAACTAACCATTAACCAATTGACCAAAATAATCTGTTATTCTGCCATTATTCTTAAGAACTATTTTCTATTGTTATTATCAGTTTTATGTAGCCTATGGATCTGTTGTCTACGGAAAGATTCTTCAGCCAGGTAAAGTTTCGCTACTTTTTCGTCTGAAAGAATCTTGCGGTATTCAACAACATATTTCTTATCAATTTCTTTGCCAGACTCTTGAGTTTCGATGTATTTGTCAAGCAAATTTCTAAGAATTTCTTCATTTTTGCCTGTTTTGACAGCTTCGTCAAGGTTTTTATAAGCTTCCATCACGGCATTGAAACCTTTTCTTTTCTCGCATTCGCACTTGTTGTAGACCGGCCAGAATCTCTCCGCCTCCGCGCTTGTCAACCCAACGGCGTCTGTGAGATAGGCGATTTTCTCTGCTTTCCATCTGTCCTGCCAGTCGTGCTTATCCTTGTTCTGGGCGTCAATTCCTGTGACGATTAACGTCAGGAGCGCAAACAATAATGTGATCCGTTTCATTGCTATCCTATTTTTGAGCGATAAGTCTTGAGTACTCAATCATTTCCGGAGATGCCCCCGATGTAATCAAATAAGCTATCACGTCCTCTTCTGAAATTGTGTCCTGGGCCGGGGCCGCGGTCATGAAAATCTCTTCAGGCTGTGTGAGCGGGATCAAATCCGCGCGGGAGACCTCAGTGTAGAAGTCTTGTGCCGTCTGTTTAGCGGCGGTGTTTCGCAGGATGGTGTTTCCGATCACCAGCGCCGTCAGGAAGCAGGCAGCCAGAGCAAGGTAGGGTTTCATGCGCCGCAATGGACCCACAGGTGCATGCCTTGAGGAAGGAATGGCTTCCAGGCGTGCCTTAAGGCTGTTGAAATACCCTTCTGGAACGCCGTAGGAGGCATTCCTGCCATAACTGAATATTTTGTCAATCTTTATCATAACCATTTTTTAGACATATCGTTACCACTAAGGTTTAAATCCGGTTTCAAATTCGGCGCGGATTTTTTCAACCGCGAAATGAAAGGATGCCTTGAGCGCTCCGACTGACGTCCCTAGAATCTCGGAGATGTCCTCGTAAGGCAGCTCGTCAAAGTAGCGCATGGTGAAGACGGCCTTCTGTTTGGCCGGAAGCTTCGCGATGGCCTTGCAAAGGCGCCTCTGCGCCTCGTCTCCATTGAAATACGGATCGTCTTCGATCTTTTCCGCCAGAACTGTGTCCAGGCTTTCGAACCTCAGCATCGAGCGGACCTTTTGTTTGTGAAGCCAGTTCAGAGTCTCGTTTGTGGCGATTCTGTAAATCCATGTGAAGAGTCTTGAATCACCTCTGAATGAGGGCAAGGCGGACCAAACTTTTATGAATATCTCTTGGAGCAGGTCGTCGGTGTCCTCGTGGGAGCACATAAATCCGCGGACGTGCCAATAAAGCCGCTCGCTGTAAGCCGCGACAATCTCCTTGAACGCTTTTTCGCTTTGGCCGTTCCGGTAAAGCATGATGATCTCCTCGTCAGTCATTGCTGCTGATTTCCCTCTGGTTTTCAAATGTACGACAAAATGATTAATTTTGCAATTCTACTAAGGAATATGCGGGCGGAGGTCCGCGATTCACATTTGAATGACACGTACTGTTTTATGAAGAATATCAGGAATTTCTGCATAATAGCCCACATTGATCACGGCAAGAGCACTCTTGCCGATCGGCTCATTGAATTGACAAAGACTCTTTCTTCCAGAGACATGGAAGCCCAGGTCCTTGACGACATGGATCTGGAGAGGGAGAAAGGAATCACAATCAAGAGCCACGCTATCCAGATGGAGTACTGCCACAAGGGACAGAAATATGTCCTGAACCTCATAGACACTCCCGGACATGTGGATTTCTCCTATGAGGTGTCGCGCTCGATAGCTTCGTGTGAGGGTGCCTTGCTTGTGGTGGATGCATCCCAGGGAATCCAGGCCCAGACAATCTCCAATCTTTATCTGGCTGTGGATCATGGCCTTGAGATAATTCCTGTGATGAACAAGATTGACATGGACTCGGCCCGGCCGGAGATTGTGGCCGACCAGATAGTTGATCTCCTGGGCTGCGGACACGATGACATATTCAAAGTCTCCGCGCGCACCGGCGAGGGGATTCCTCCGCTTCTTGACGCCATTGTCGAGAAGATTCCGGCTCCTGGCGGGGATCCTGACGCGCCTTTGCAGGCTTTGATTTTTGATTCCGTCTTCAACCCGTTCCGGGGGATCATCGCCTATTACAAGGTCTTGAACGGATCGATCGCGACCGGAGACAAGGTGAAGTTCGTCGCAACCGGTCAGGAATATGTCGCCGAGGAGGTCGGAGTGCTCAAGATGAAACTTCAGCCAAGGGACAAAGTCTCGACGGGCGATGTGGGCTACATCATTTCCGGAATCAAGAGGGCCGTCGAGGTCAAGGTCGGTGACACCATCACGCATTCGGACAGGCCTTGCGCCGCCGCCATCGCGGGATTCGAGGAGGTCAAACCGATGGTTTTCGCCGGAATGTATCCTGTCCAGGCTGACAAATTCGAGGAGCTGCGGGCTACGTTGGAGAAGTTCCAGCTCAACGACGCGTCGTTTGTCTATGAGCCGGAGTCGTCGTTGGCACTTGGATTCGGCTTCCGATGCGGATTTCTTGGGCTCCTGCATCTTGAGATTGTACAGGAGCGTCTTTACCGGGAATTCAACATGGATGTCATCACGACCGTCCCCAACGTCTCTTATAAGGTGTACACCACTCAGGGTGAGGTTCTGGATGTCCACAATCCGTCCGGACTCCCCGCTCCGACTTTGATAGACCACATCGAGGAACCGTTCATAAGAGCCCAGATCATCTCGAAGACGGATTTCTACGGCGCGATAATGAAGCTCTGCATGGACAAGAGAGGAACTCTGATCGGAGAGCACTACATTACCTCCGACCGGGTCGAGCTTACATTTGACATGCCGCTTTCCGAGATTGTGTTTGATTTCTATGACAAGCTCAAGTCCGTCTCAAAAGGCTATGCTTCATTTGACTATCACCTTACTGATTTCCGGACCGCGAGGCTCGTCAAGTTGGACATCCTTTTGAACGGAGATCCGGCTGATGCGCTTTCCACCCTGATCCATGAGGACCACGCGTATGAGTTTGGACGTAAAATTTGCCTGAAACTCAAAGAATTGATCCCTCGTCAGCAGTTCGACATAGCCATCCAGGCGGCGATCGGGGCAAAGATCATAGCCCGCGAGACCGTGCGTCAGGTCCGCAAGGATGTGACGGCGAAGTGTTATGGCGGTGATGTGACCCGTAAGAGGAAACTCCTGGAGAAGCAGAAGGAAGGAAAGAAGAGGATGCGTCAGATCGGGACGGTCCAGGTGCCGCAGAGCGCGTTCATGGCAGTCCTTAAACTTGATGCATAAAAGGAGAGGGTATGAATGTCGCTCTTCTTGTAACCCTTGTCCAGACAGGTAACGACGGGACGGTCCCTTGCCTTGAAGAGTGCCAAAGGCAGATAGACGCGTTGGCCGCGACGGAGGGATATTCATTTAAGGTTTTCTTGAATCACAAGGGGGCATCGGGCTATCAAGCGGTGTGGGAGGAGGCTTCGAGGTCGGAATTCGATTTTTACATCTGGATGGATTCCGATCTGAGACTTAGCGAGGGAGCCTTGGCTTCCTTATTGGAAAATTCCGTTTTCCTCAGGCATAAGGCAGTGATAGCAGGGACGGTCTCCGACCTTTCCGGGAACCTTTTGTCGGGCGGCCGTTCCCGTCATGGAAGGCTCCTCAGGCCAGATCCGGTCATTCCGATCCCGTGCCGGCTCTATGACATGGCCTTGGTTTTTGTTCCTGAGTATGCGGTCAGGCATCTGGAGAATCCTTCCGATGTTTTCCATCAAAGTCTGTTCGGCTATGGCTGCGGCGCCAAGGTGGCGAAAGCCGGAGTCCCAAGGGTCATAGCGCCCGGGATTCTTGCAAGCACTGGTAGAAAACCTGAGCTCCCGGCCTGGAAAAAAACGGACTTGCCTTTCATTGACAGGGCTTTGCCTTTGATGAAAGCCATCTGCCGAGAGCTTGTCCGCGTGATTCATTCTGTCTTCAGGTAGTGTTTGCAGATTGACAATCCCGCTTTCCTCTATAGCTCCGCGTGCCTGCGGGCCGGGAACATCCATGATTCATCTAGTAGGATTCGTCCAGCCCCGAAATGACCCTAAGGCAGAAGACCAGGGCCTGCATGGCATGGTCATTCAGGATGACCAGCGTCTCGGGGCATGCATCAATAAACGAAAGCGTGATCGTGGCTGCTGAAAGGGTCATGACAGCGCTTGTCAGCGGCAGGGCGATCAGGTTCGTCAGGATGAAGTACTTAGGAAAAGTGTGGAAATAGATCCATGCGATCGGTCCTGTGAAGACCTGGCAAGAGATGGACAGCATTGCCGCGTTCCAGATCTTGCGGAAAGGATTTAGTCCTGACAATGTTGACCCGGTGGAGATTGGGTAGATCCGTTCCAGAGTGGGGTAGAGAAGGAATATTCCCGCCATTGCCGTGTACGAGAGCTGGAATCCCACGGAACTGATGACATCAGGCCTTATGGCAAGCTGGATTGTAAGGGCTGTCAGCAGAACCCTGACAGGAGACCTTTTCCTGCCGAGCAGCTTGGCTGTCTCATTGATTGTTATGAATAGGAACGCTCTGATGATTGATGGCGCGGCTCCGGTCATGACCGAATAGAAAAGCGCGGCTCCTACCGTCAATGAACATCTCAGGAGCCTTGCCTTCGGGCTGTTCCCCAGCGGCGTGGTCAATTTTGTCAGGATCAAGTAAAGCAAGCCAAGATGCAGGCCGGAAAGCGCGAGGATGTGCGCGGCTCCGCTGTCTCTGAATATTCCGGTTATCTCTTTTGTGAGGTCGCTTTTGTCTCCGGTCAGCAGGGCCTTGACCAACGGTCCTGTGGTTTCCGACGGGTATGGCACGGCGTCAATCACGGCTTTAAGGCTCCCGACCGCCCTTGTGGCCGCTTGGCTGACGGGGTTGCCTGCATATTCAGGAATCCCGCTTGCCATGGTGTGGCTTACCGAGCAGAAGACTCCTGTTGTCAGGAATATTCCGGCAATGGCGAGCCGCAGGCCGTTGTGGGATGGAAAAACCGCAGACCGGTGGAGGTGTGCCAATGTGACCGCCGTGCCGGTGATGGTGACGAGAAGGATGGAAGCCGGGAATGATAGCCCGGAGGAAAGGAGTCTGCAAGCGGACGCTCCAACCGCGATTCCGATCGCGAATGGAACACTTATCACCACAATATCTCTCGCCTCGATCATTCAGCAGCCCATTATTATTTGCCAAAAATAATGAATAATTTCGTACCTTTGTCCACATAATCTAATAAATTTCAAACGGAATGATTATTCTTGTTATCAATTGCGGAAGCTCTTCAATCAAGTACCAGCTGCTTGACATGAAGAACGATGACGTTTATGAACTTTTGGCCAAGGGAATAGTCGAGAAGATAGGCCTTGAATGCGGACGTCTGCAGCACAGCCCCGCCGGCAAGGAGAAGGTTGTCAAGGACCTTCCGGTTCCCGACCACACAGTCGGAATGCAGATCGTGCTTGAGGCTCTCATTGACAAGGATCATGGGGTCCTTAAGTCATTCAATGACATCGAGGCTGTCGGGCACAGAATCGTGCAGGGAGCTGATTTCTTCCCAGGAAGCGCCATCGTGGATGAGGATGTGATCAAGAAGATCGAGTATTGCTGCGATTTCGCGCCGCTCCACAATCCTGCCCATCTGCTTGGAATCCGGGCTTGCCAGGCTGTGCTGCCTTCTGTCCCTCAGGTCGTGACATTCGACACGGCGTTCCATCAGACCATGCCTTCCTACGCCTACATGTACGGACTTCCTTATGAGTACTATGACAAGTATCACATCCGCCGTTATGGAGCCCATGGGACGAGCCACCAGTTTGTGGCCAAGAAAGGAGCCGGAATGGTGGGGCTGGACATCAACAACTCCAGGATCATAACCTGCCATATAGGTAACGGAAGTTCCATCACGGCCATCGTCAACGGCAAGTCAATCGACACCTCGATGGGATTGACCCCGCTTGAGGGATTGGTGATGGGGACCCGCTGCGGCGATGTCGATGCCAACGCGATCCTTTATCTGATGAAGAAAGAGAACCTGACCCCGGATCAGATGTACGACATTGTCAACAAGAAGAGCGGGTTCCTTGGCGTTTCTCAGAAGACCTCCGATGCACGTGAGCTGAATGATCTTGCGAACAGCGGCGACCATAAGGCCAAGCTTGTCCTTAAAATGCTTACATTCCAAATGATTAAGTACATCGGTGCCTACACCGCGGAGATGAACGGAGTTGACGCGATCTTCTTTACCGGAGGAATCGGGGAGCATAACAGCCGTCTGCGCCGCAGGGTCTGCGAGAGTTTCTCTTACCTTGGCTTGACCTTCGACTACGAGGCGAACACCGCTTGGGGAGTTGACACGGTGATCTCTCTCCCGGATTCAAAGGTAAAGGTCGCTCTCGTGACAACCGATGAGGAGCTTGTCATCGCGCGCGACACAATGCACCTGGTTCAGAACATGGATGAATAATCGATTTAAAATCAGAGATATCATGATCACAAAATTCGCTGACGTATTCGCTGAACTCAAAGAGAAAGGCGTTTGCAAAAGAATGGTGGCTGCCTGGGCAGTCGATGAGCACACGATAGAGGCTTGCGCCAAGGCTTCGGAGATGGGCTTCGTCAAGGTTACGCTTGTCGGTGACAAGGAACTCATCAAGGAGACCTGCCAGAAGAACAACATCGACATTGACCTTTTCGAGATCATCAATGAGCCTGTCGAGCTCAAGGCCGTCTCCAGGGCCGTTCAACTGGTTCATGACGGGGAAGGTGATGTCTTGATGAAAGGCCTTTGCTCAACGGACAAGTTTCTTCGTGCCATCCTGAACAAGGAGACCGGACTTCTGCCTCCTAAGGGAGTGTTGAGCCATGTCGGAGTCATCGAGACCCCTAACTATCACAAGCTTCTCTTTTTGTCAGACATGGCCGTGATTCCTCTTCCTGACTTCCGCCAGAAGATGAAGATAGCCGGTTACCTTGTTGGAGTGGCCAAGTCTTTCGGAATCGCTAAGCCTAAGCTCGCGTTCATAGCCGCCTCTGAGCAGGTTCTTGATTCAATGCCGGCCTGTATGGAAGCCGCGGCTCTCGCCAAGATGGCGGACCGTGGACAGATCAAAGGCTGCATTGCGGACGGTCCTTTGGCATTGGATGTGGCCATTGACCAGGAGTCGGTCCAGATCAAGAAGCTTGTCAGTCCGGTTGCAGGTGATGCTGATTGCCTTGAGTTCCCTAACATCGAGTCTGCCAATGTGTTCTGGAAGACCAACTCGAAGTTGGCCGTTGGGGTAAAACAGGCGGGCATGCTTGTGGGGACCACCGTTCCTTGTGTGCTGGCGAGCCGTGCTGACAGCGTTGACACAAAACTGAACTCCATAGCGGAGGCAGTGATGTTTGTTAACAAGTAAAGAATTAATAATCAAACCATTCCTTATCGTCAGAAGTGTCCTGATGGGCGGGATAGAACATGTTCCTCGAAGGAAACTTCGAGGAATATTTCGTTTTGAGCTTATCGAACAGGCTTGACGTGTGGCGAGCCAGACCAGGTCCCTTGTAAGTGCTTGTGTTTGAGATGAAGATCCAGCATTCCCCGTCGGGGAAGTATTTTATAAGGGCGCTTGTCCCGGCGAAAGTGCCGGTTCGTGTCCAATAGCCATCCTTGGTGTCGTTCCAGCCAAGAGCGTAGGTGTTCTCGTCAAAATATTCAGTCATCAGGTCCACACTCTCTCTGCTGATGATGTCTGGAACTTCAGGCCTGCCGTCGATCGATGCGACAAGCAAAGCCAGCTCAGGTGTGGATGCCGCCCAGGCTCCTGCTCCGGAAAGTCCTGTCACATCGTTTCCTCCGTAACATCTGGTTACTTTCCTTCCACTGTTGTTGAACTCATCGGCCGGCTCGTCGTCGTGCTGGACGTAGTAGCGGGTCTCATTGGGACGCTTGCTCTCGTAGTAATTCCCTGCTATTTGAAAGTCAAGGCATCCGGCGGGATGCAGGACGTTCTCCTGAATGAAAGTCCCGTAGTCCGTGCCGCTTACCTTCTCGATCACCATCGATAGCGCGAGGTAGCCGAAATTGGAATATTCCTGCCCTGAGCCAGGAACAAACTTCAGCCTTCTTTTCAGTTGCAACTCCATGAGCTGTTCCTGAGACGGTGCCTTTGTCCAGCCGTTCTGCATCATTATCCACCGTGTGGAGAACATGGGGTCTCCGCCCCTTCTTGAAAAGCCCCCCTTGTGTCTGAGCAGATCTTCAACGGTTATCTTGTAGTAGAGCGTGTCTTTTATCGCAGTGTTGTAGACCGAGTCGTTCAGAATCCCCTTTGGCCCGAACACATGATCCTTTATGCTCAGCCTGCCGTTGTCTTGCAGCACCATGATCCCGACCGCAGTCACAAGCTTGGAGACTGATGCCATCCTGAGGATGTTGCCTGGCTGCATCTCTTTGTTTGTGTCGGCTTCGCCATAGCCCTTGGCGAAAAGAAGCGAGTCGTTCCTCATGACCGAAAGCGACGCCCCGTGGATTCCCCAGAATTTGAGATAATCCTTGACCTGTCTGTCAAATCCCTCCAGTGAGGAAGTGTCGGACATCTCGTTGGTCAAGGTCTGATTGAGGTTCACGGGCACGGGACGCGCCGCTTCGGCCTCTGCATTGGTCCTTTTGCCGAAAGTTGACTTTCCTGCAAGCACTAGAGCCGCTGTCACAATGACACAGGCCGCTGCCGCGATGACTCTCCTGGTTTTGGAATCCATCATATTCTTAAATCAATCCGGCTTTTCTCCCGAAGTCAATGATGAGGTCAGCCGTGCCGTCTATTCCCAGGATGGAAGAATCGACGCAGAGGTCGTAGTCGGTTGACATGCCCCAGTTGCCGAATGTAAAGAAATTGTAGTAGGCTTCTCTTGTCCTGTCCTGCTTCTGGATCTGTGTCCGGGCCTCGTCCAAACTGATTTCCAGCCTTTTCGCGACCCTTTTCATGCGATCTTCCAGTGGAGCGGTGATGAACACGTCAAGACAGCTGAGCTCGCGGAGAATGTAGTTTGAGCATCTTCCGACAAAGATCGCGGATCCTTTAGACGCGATGTTCTTGATGACTAGACTTTGTATCTTGAAAAGTTCGTTGTCACCCACATAGTTGTCAGCACCGCCGAACCTTCCGTTTCCGAAGAACGATGAAATGTTGAATATGCTCCTCCTCTCATCGCTGCGTTCAAACAGTTCCCTGCTGAAACCGCTTTCGTCCGCGGCCTTGGAGATCAGTTCGTTGTCATAGACCGGTATGCCGAGAATCCCGCTGAGCCTTAAGGCTATGAGCTTCCCTCCGCTGCCGAACTGGCGTCCGACATTGATTATTATTCTGTTCTGAACATTCATATTCCTGACATTTTTTTGCTATGAGATCGTGCTTCCAAGAATTGTCGGCTCATCCCCGTCCTTCAGCCTGCTGAATTTACGCATAAGGCCACGGATCAGGATAAGGGTCGTGATGCAGGCCAGGGCGTCAGACACAGGAAAAGCCGCGAACACCCCGTGGATGTCCCAGAAGACCGGAAGTGTGTACAGAAGAGGCACCAAATAGAGCAGCTGGCGGCTCAAGGACAGGAAAATGGATTTTTTCACCATTCCCAGGCTCTGGAACAAGTTTGTCGAGACCATCTGCCAGCCGACCAGAAGGACCATCGGATTCATGACCCTGATTCCCTTCTCGGCAACCACTTTAAGGCTTGGGTCGTTTGTGAATATCCCCACAAGGATCCCCGGGAAAAACTCTGACGTTACGAACCATAGTCCAGTGACGATCGTGGCCCACATCGAAGTCCGCAGAAAGACTTCCCGCACCCTGGAGTATTTCCTCGCGCCGAAATTGTACCCGGCTATAGGCTGCATCCCCTGGTTGAATCCCATCACGATCATGATGAACAGGAAGTTGATCCTGTTGATGATTCCGAACGCTCCGATCGCGAGGTCTCCGCCATATTTCAGCAGCTGCTGATTGATGAACATGGTCACGATGCATGATGCGGAGTTCATAAGAAAAGGCCCCATCCCGATGGCGAGCGAGTCCTTTGCTATCCTCCAGTCAAGTTCGAAGAATCTCCGTGGCAGCCGAAGAGTGTTGCCCTTTCTGGTGAAATAGTAAATCGAATACGCAAGCGAGATCACCTGGCAGATGACAGTGGCCAGCGCCGCCCCACGGACACCCATGTCGAGCGTGAAGATGAATATCGGGTCCAGAATGCTGTTGAGGATGACCGTGAACAGGGTCAGCCCCATGGCCATCCTCGGATTGCCCGAGGACCTTATGATGTTGTTAAGCCCGAAGTATAGATGGGTGAAGACGTTGCCGTAAAGTATGATCTCCATGTAGTCCCTGGCGTACTTCAGGGTGTTCCCGCTGGCGCCGAAAAAGTAAAGGATCGGATCCAGGAATGCCAGGCAGACCAAAGTGAAGAGGAGACCGATGATGCAGTTCAGCGTCACCTCATTGGCCAGAACCTTGTTTGCTATCTTGTAGTTTCTCTGGCCAAGAAGCACTGAGATCATCGTAGCTGCTCCGACACCGACGAGGGTGCCTAGCGCTGTGCTTAGATTCATCAGGGGAAAGGTCACGGCGAGCCCGGAGATGGCCAGCGACCCTGTTTCGGGAATATGCCCGATGTAGATGCTGTCCACCATATTATAGAGTGAAGACGCAGTCATGGCGATGATTCCAGGGACTGCGTACCTCTTGAGCAACTTGCCGATGCTTTCACTTCCCAGCTCAGTGGGAACCGTCTGTGTTTGTGGCATAATCCTGCTGCTGATTTGTTCTAAGGTTTGTCTACCACCTCTATCTCAAACGTGAGAGGCGCGTATGCCGGGATAGCGTTTCCATTGCCGCTGTAGCCGTACCCAAGGTAGGAGTAGAACGCGCATGCCCCCTTCTCGAAGGCTTTCATTTTGGACAGGCAGTAGGCGAATCCGTTGATGGTGGTGCTTCCATCGGAGCTTCCTGACCCTCCCAGCGTGATGTCTGTGTAGGTCTCGCTCAGCTTGACCATTTGTGGCTCGTAGGTTTTAGAGGATGAGTAAATCCCATGAACCTTCGCGGTGTCCTCGATTGTGGTGTCGAAGACCTGGCCGTTCAAGAGCCTGCCTGTGTAATTTATGTAAAAGGTTGTGTCGCGCGGGAATGTGGTGGTGTCGGAAGGTGCCTTAAGCTGTTGGTAGTAGTAGCCGTAGAATGTCGAGTCGACATTGTCCATCACCCGTGCCGTGTACCTTTCCAGAGAATCCACCTCCCATTTGTGGATGTCAGTGGTTTTGTCGGTAAGCGTAATAGTGTAGATCGCGTTGCTTCCTGTCTCGTTTTCCAGGTAGTCCTCTCCTGTCTCGTAGCCTTCTGTCCCTTTTATGGTGACGTTCAGCCAGCCTGGAACCACCGCGGTCCTGGTGCCTCCGACCTTCATCCCTTTTATCATCTCAAGTACTCCGACCTGCGTGGCGAGCCCGCTGTTCAGAACCACAGTCGGTCCATAGTAGTCGCCTTTGGTGTAGGTGCCGATCTGCTGGGCGACTTTCTCCTCCGTAGTACTTCCGATGGTGCCGTCGAGGTCCGTCTTGGTGTACCTGACAAAAAGATAGTAATCATCTTCTGTCACGGCCTCTCCGGTGCCTGCCTGATCATCGATTATGTACACCCCGAGGCCCGTAGGCTGAATGCCGGGATGCCGGGTGCTCATCCAGGCATCGAAGTAGATCTTGTTGTCCGCGTTGATGGACTCTGTGTTCTCTTTTGCGCATGCCCCGGCAAGCGAGGCCACCGTGGCCGCGGCCATGGCGAGCGAAACGATCTTGTTCCCGAATATTCTCATACTGTCTGTTTTTTCTTTTTAATTGCCGTCCTTTCAATTGTCGGCGACATCGGTTATCCACAAATGATAGGCCAATGCCGAGTTCCCGGGCACTTTGCCGGTCGTGTGCTTGCCGAAGCCATACTTCCCGTTGAACAGAATGTAGCACTCGTCTCCACCTCTGACCCCTGGCAGACCTTTCCTCAGTCCTTTGACAAGTTTGTCTTCAGAAAGGTCCACCGTGCTGAGCTTGAAGAGGGACGTGTCTGTCACGTTCCAATTTGAGGCTCTTGCGAATTCCTTGTTGTTCGTGACGAACAGGTTGCCTTCAGTGATGCTTGGACTGTTGATTATGTAGCCGGCGTAGTAGAACGAAACGGTGCCTCCGTCTCCGAGCCGGCTGCCTTCACCGTGGGCGACGGTCACCCTCACCGCGCCGTCAAAGTAATCAACGGCAGCCCCTGAGCCTTCCGGTGCCAAAGTGCTGACGATGGATTCTATGTTGCTGTCCTGCCTCGTGTAGATGTCTTCTGTCCCGCTCTTTCCGCACGAGCAGGCAAGGGCGGTTCCTGCCATCATCGCAATGATGGGCCAGAGTGGATTTTTTGTCATGTCCCCAGTCATATTCCCAAAAACTTTCCCGTTGCTTTCAAGATGTATGCCCCGGCACTTTCCGCTGTGGCCAAATCTTTTCCTATGGCCAGTTTCCCTCCGGCGGCCAGTTCATGACCGCCTCCGTTGAGGTACCTGGCCGCGAAATCATTTGCCGATGTGCCTTTTTTCGAGCGGACGGACACCTTGAAAAGATTGTCTTCCTGCGTCAGGAAAACACTCATCCTCACCTTCGCTACGGACAACGGTAAGTTCACGAATCCTTCGCTTTCACCTCTGCGGAAGTCGAACATGTCCTGCGTCTCTTTGTCCAGGATGATGACGGCCGCCCCCTCGGGGGTTATGGTGAGCTTTTCGCTTATAAGGTAACCCAAAAGCCTGAGGCGGTTCTCCCTGAATTTGTTGTACAGCTCAGAGAGAATGCCGTCCCGGTCCACGCCGGCGGCCATGAGCCTCGAGGCCATTTCCAACGTGCTCGGAAAGACTGAGTTGGCGAAATTGTTGGTGTCCGTAGTCATCCCGGCAAGCAGGGCGGACGCGCATCCTTCCGGCAATGAAGATGCATCGCCGTGGATCTGAGGAGTTTCCATCAGGATCCAGAACAACAATTCGCTTGCGGAGGAGATTCCTGTTTTTGAGAAAGTCAGGTCGAAAGATTCTGTCTCAGGGTTCAAGTGATGATCAATCAATATTTTGCGGGCTTTGGACTCTCTAAGCAAGCTTTCCATCCCGGCTGTCCTTGAGAAAGAATTGCAGTCAAGGCAGATGATCAGGTCGCTGGACTCGATCCTCCCCTTGGCCTTGTCTGTCTCCTTGTCGAACACGATCACCCTGACTGGATCAGCCCATCGTGTCATGAATGAGATGGAATCCGGGATGCCGTCGGGCAAGACCAGAGCCGTGTCCTTGCCTTTGATGTCGGCAAGGTAGCGTGCCATCGCTGTCCCGCTGCCTACCGCGTCACCGTCCGGGTGGGTGTGCACGACAATGGACGCACGGGAGGCGTCGCCCGTCAATCTGTCAAAAAATGCTGTGTCTTTCATTGCTGTCTGCAAAATTACAAATATTATATTGCATTTCATAAATCAATTTTCTAACTTTGTCAAGAATTGACGCATAGTCGGTTCTAGTGTAGAAAAACATAAAAACAAAGAATATGAACAAGACACTGAAAACGATCCTCTGCATCGTGCTGGCGCTTTGCGCAATCTTTTTAGTCTACAAGATCTATGACGGCATCATGGAACCGGTAAGGTTCAACAAGGAGGTTGAGGTAAGGCAGAAAGTCGCGGTTCAGAGGCTTAAGGACATCCGTGACCTTCAGGTTGCTTTCAAGGGTGTGAACGAAAGGTTCACGGCTTCTTTCGACACCCTGAAGCAGTTCTATAACAATGGCCAGATGATTGTCCTCATGCAGGTAGGCTCGCCGGATGACTCGCTGGCCGTCGCCCACACCAACGAAGTCAAGAAGTCACACAAGGGAATCACGGATGAGGGTCTTTACAAACTCTACGAGGCTGGAGACAAGAATCTCGTGTTCTCTATCCAGAACAAGATCGCTGTCAAGGACACCCTGTTCCGCAACAGGCCTGACTTTGACATCAACAAGATCGACCAGATTCCTTTCGCCACCGATGGTGAGACTGTGGCCGATGTCACAAAGATTGAGATGGACGCTGTTGTAAAGAAGGTTTCCGGAGTTAACGTGCCTTTGTTTGAGGCCAAGATGCCGTGGAAGTCTATTCTGAATGGAATGAACCATCAGCTGGTGGTCAACAAGGTCGCTGAGTGTGAGGATCAAGGCCGTTATGAAGGTCTTATGGTAGGAAGCATTTCCGCTCCTAACAACAATGTCGGCAACTGGGAGTAATCCATTGCCGTTACCTGTTGGTTTATATGAATCGGGGCCCGGAACAGATGGTGAACGGAATATCCATTCAAGTATGCTTGAATGGATATTCTTTTAAGGTAACCGAAGGGTCGGCTGTCCGGGAGTCAGGGTGGCTTGGCGCGGGGACAGTTTTCACCGCGCCCGAGCTTCAGAGGCGGTACCGGCAGGTTGTGGTCTCTCTCTTGACTCCGAAAGTGGCTCTCGTACCTGTGTCCTTCTTTGAGGAATCCTCCATGCGCAGGATTCTGTCCGACACTGTCATCCTTGATGATGGGGACAGCGTCGGACATGTACCTTTGCCAGAGTATTCCGCCGAGCTCGTCTACTCGTTGTCTATCGGTGAGATGCTCTCCAGGACAATCTCGCGGTCAGTGCTGGACTCAGATGGCAGGAATCCGGAAATACTCCCTGAACTATACTACATTCTGAAGGATATGCAAAAAGTTGACGACTACAACAGGATAGTCGCCTCTTACGCTTCCGGTTACCTTCATCTTGGAATATCCCAGGGCCGCGATCTTCTTTTGGCGAATGTGTTCCGCGCGGCCGATTTCACAACGGCCGAGTACTTTCTGTTCATGGCGGTAAGAAAGCTCCAGCTTAACCCTGAGGTCTCATCGGTCTATTTCAGGACACCTTTGACTGAGGAAGAGGAGATGTCCCTTTACCGTTATTTCAAATCTGTCGAGCTGTTATGAGAATCATCGGAGGAAAACTGCGCGGCAAGACTGTCAACCCGCCTGCCGGCTACAAGGCCAGGCCTACAACCGACTTTGCCCGCGAGGGTTTGTTCAATGTGCTCGACAATGAGTATGAGTTCGGGGGGCTGAAAGTCCTGGATCTGTTCGGCGGTACGGGCGCGGTGGCATTTGAGTTCGCCTCAAGGGGGGCGGGCCGGGTCTGGTCGGTCGAGATGGCCAGGGAGAACGCGTCGTTCATCAAGACTGAGGCCGGCAGGCTCGGCCTTGACAATGTCACGACGGTGAGGGACAATGTGTTCGATTTTCTTGGCGTCTGCCATGAGATGTTTGACATAGTCTTCGCCGATCCTCCTTACGCTCTCGAGGGATTGGATACATTGCCCGACAAGGTCTTCGCGGCGGGCATACTTCACCCCGGATGCTATTTCATCCTCGAGCACGGAGACGAGCACTCGTTCACCGCACATAAATACTTCAGGAAAGAGAAGAAATACGGTCGCGTCCATTTTTCCTTCTTCAGCAAGGATGAATAATCAGAGTTCTTAAGACTGAAAATGACTGCCACGAGTCCAAGTTTGTGAAATATGCGATCGATGCCGGATAATTCGAATTAATAATACTAATTAATAAATGCAATGAAAAAGAAAATCTTGTCTGCACTTGCTGCTTCACTGGTGTTCACCGCCACAGCCTTTGCGCAATCCTGGGCTCCGGCCGGAGACCACATCCGCACAAAGTGGGCGGATGATGTTACGCCTGATAACGTACATCGGGAATATCCGCGCCCCCAGATGGTCCGTCCCGAATGGAAATCCCTGAACGGCCTGTGGGAATATTCAATCACCCCAAAGAACGCCGCTTTGCCGGAGACGTTTGATGGTCAGATACTTGTGCCGTTCGCGGTGGAGTCTTCTCTTTCCGGAGCAGGTCGCACTTTGACCCCTGATGACGCCCTTTGGTACAGGACCACATTCAAGGTTCCGTCGGCATGGAAGGGCAGGCGCTTGATGCTCAATTTTGAGGCTGTCGATTGGCAGGCTGATGTGGTTGTCAATGGCATTCAGGTCGGCAGGCACACAGGTGGCTACACTCATTTCTCCTTCGACATCACTCCTTATCTGAAATCTGGTGACAACACTCTTGTTGTCAGGGTGGAGGATGCGACCGACAATGATTTCCAACCGCGTGGAAAACAAGTGAAGAACCCTAACGGAATCTGGTACACAGCTGTCTCTGGAATCTGGCAGAGCGTCTGGATTGAGCCTGTCTCAAAGGCCAGGATTACTGACTATTATGCGGTTTCGGACATAAAGGCCGGCACAATGAGTGTCTCGGTGGACACCGAGGGCTTGCAGGAAGGCGATGTCGTGAGTGTCAAGCTGCTTGACGGCGGGGTTGGCTATTCGACCGAGAACGGCGTGTCCGGCAAAGTTATCGCCCAGGTAAGGACGGCTCCGGACGGCGTGGCCACTCTTCCGGTAAAAGATGTGAGACTCTGGTCTCCGGATTCGCCTTATCTTTACGGATTGGAGATCTCTGTGCTTCGTGGCGGGAAGTCTTTGGATTCCGTCCATGGCTACACGGCGATGCGTGAGGTGTCCATTTATCAGAAGAACCCGGAAACCAGGCTCATGGGACTTAACGGCAAGCCACTTTTCCAGTTCGGTCCGCTTGACCAGGGCTGGTGGCCGGACGGACTCTATACCGCACCGACGGACGAGGCTCTGAAATTTGATATTCAGAAGACTAAGGACTTCGGGTTCAACATGATCCGCAAGCACATTAAGGTCGAATCGTCCCGCTGGTTCTACTACTGCGACCAGCTCGGGATGCTGGTTTGGCAGGACATGCCGTGCTTTGCCGCTTCCAAAAAATGGGGATTCCACAGTTACAATGAAGGAGTCGATTTCCCTGCCACGCCTCAGGCCAAGGCCAATTACTATAAGGAGTGGTCCGAGATCATCGCCCAGGTGAAGAAGTTCCCTTGCATCGTGATGTGGGTGCCGTTCAATGAAGCGTGGGGGCAGTTCGACACAAAGGCTGTCGTTGACTTCACAAGAGCTCAGGATCCTACAAGGCTTATCAACATGTCCTCCGGAGGCAACTGGGTGCCTGATTGCGGTGACGTGTTGGACAACCATCATTACCCTTATCCGGCTATTCGTCTTTGGGATCCTAAGATGGCTAATGTCTTAGGTGAATATGGCGGCATCGGCCTTCCGCTTGAGGGCCACCTCTGGCAGCCGGACCGCAATTGGGGCTACGTCCAGTACAAGAATGGAGACGAGGTGCTTGCTGAATATTCAAGATTCGCGGATCATCTGATCCTTTTGGTGAAGCAGGGTGTCTGTGGCGCTGTCTACACCCAGACGACCGATGTCGAGGGTGAGGTCAACGGGCTTATGACATATGACCGCAAGGTCATCAAAATGGATGAAGACAAGCTTAAAGAAATAAATACGAAGGTTATAGAATCTATGCCAATCAAATAAATAATATTATGGAAAATCTTTTTGACATCAAGGGGAAAGTAGTCGTTATGACCGGAGCCTGTGGGGTTCTCGGTGCGACCATCGTGAAATATTTCGCGGCGCAGGGGGCAAAGGTCGCCCTTCTGGATCTTGACAGGGCTGCCGGGAAAGGTGAAAGCATTGTGTCCGAGATCAAAGCCGAAGGGGGAGAGGCTTGCTTCCTGCCTACCAATGTGCTTGACAAGGAGACGCTTGAGGCAAACTGCAAGGAGATTGTGGCGAGGTTCGGTGGGATTGACATCCTGTTGAACGCTGCCGGTGGCAACATGGCCGCAGCCACAGTTCCACCGGAGAAGACCATCTTCGACCTGGATGTTGAGGCTGTCCGCAAGGTTGTGGATCTCAATCTGTTCGGCACTGTTCTTCCTACGATGGTCTTCGCCAAGGCTATGGTGGAGAGGAAAAAGGGCTCGATCATCAACTTCTGCAGCGAGACCGCTCTCAGACCTTTGACCAGGGTCGCCGGCTACGGTGTCGCCAAGGCTGCCGTGGCTAACTGGACAAAATACCTTGCCGGAGAGCTTGCCATCAAGTTCGGTGAGGGCTTCAGGGTCAACGCCATCGCTCCTGGTTTCCTGCTCACCAACCAGAACCGTTCCCTGCTCACCAATCCAGACGGCAGTCTGACGGACCGCTCGCACAAGATCTTGGCCCACACTCCGTTCGGACGTTTCCTTGAGCCTGAGGAGCTTCTCGGAACCCTCCATTGGCTGGCCTCTGACGCCTCAAAGGCCGTGACGGGAACGATCAACGTTGTAGATGGTGGTTTTGACGCTTTTTCGATCTAAGGAACATGGATAAGAATATAGTTCTAATGCGCGAGAGCTGGAGGTGGTATGGTCCTAATGACCCTATCTCTCTGGATTACATCAGACAGACGGGCGTGACTGACATCGTCCACGCGCTTCATCATATTCCTAACGGATGTGTTTGGCCGGTCGAGGAGATCAGGGCACGCCAAAAGGAGGTCGCCGATTGGGGCCTCACCTGGAGTGTTGTCGAAAGTGTTCCGGTGCATGAGCACATCAAGACCCGGACGGGAGACTACCTCAAGTACATCGAGAACTACAAGCAGACACTGCGCAACCTTTCTGAATGCGGTATCAAGTGCGTGACCTACAACTTTATGCCGGTGCTTGACTGGACAAGGACCGATTTGGACTACAGGCTGCCGGACGGTTCAACGTGCCTGCGTTTCGAGCGCGCGGCCCTGCTTGCCTTTGACCTTTTCATACTGAAAAGACCTGGGGCGGAGAAGGAATATCCAGCCGAGGACATCGCCAAGGCCAAGGCCCGTTTCGAGAAGATGGACGCCGAGGAGATCCACAAACTCACCCGCACGATGATCGCCGGGCTTCCCGGCAGCGAGGAAAGCTTTACATTGGATCAGTTCAGAAAAGAGCTCGAAAGGTATAATGGGATTGATTCCGAGAAACTCAGAAATAATCTTATCTTTTTCTTGAGCCAGATCTGCCCTGTGGCGGACGAGGTCGGTGTCAGAATGGTCATTCATCCGGACGATCCTCCGTTCCCGATTCTTGGCCTTCCGAGGATTCTTTCCACAGCCGAGGACTTCCGCAAACTCATCGCCGCAGTTCCGAACTGGTCCAACGGACTTTGTCTCTGCACAGGCTCTTTCGGCATCAGGGCTGACAACGATCTTGTCGGAATGATGCGCGAGTTCGGTGACAGGACGGATTTCGTGCATTTCAGAAGCACGAAGCGTGATTCCGAGGGCAACTATTTCGAGGACACTCACCTTGCCGGTGACGTGGACATGTACGGAATGATGAGGACCCTGCTGGAGGTGATGCAGGAACGTAAGTTCCGTGTGTTCTGCCGTCCGGACCACGGCCACAGAATGTGCGATGACCTTCACAAGAAGTCCAATCCGGGATATTCATGCTACGGCAGGATGAGGGGCATCGCCGAGTTGCGCGGTCTCCAGATGGGCATCGCAGGATCGCTTTATCCTGAGAGATAGATTCTGGCCGGCGGCTTGTGCAAGCCGCCGACCTCATTAAAACTTTCACAATGAAGACACTGAGAACCTCTTTTCTGGCTGTCTGCCTTTCACTCGTGGCCGCTGTGACGGGGTATTCACAGAATCATTATCAACCATCGCCGGAGAATCTTGAGGCGCGCCGCCAATTAGTCAACGACCGCTTCGGAATATTCCTGCATTGGGGAATATATGCCTCGTACGCTCAAGGGGAATGGTACCTCAATCTTGGCGGCCTGAACAAGGATGAATATGCCCACGCGGCCTCCGCCTTTTATCCCGCCGGCTACGACGCCGAGGAGTGGGTGAAGGCTTTCAAGGATGCCGGAGCAGGCTATGTGACAATCACTTCCCGCCACCATGACGGGTTTTCCATGTTCGACACCAAGGCTTCGGACTACAACATCGTCAAGGCTACCCCTTGGGGAAAGGACGTGATGAGGGATCTCGCGGATGCCTGTCATAAGGAAGGTCTGAGTCTTCAGTTCTACTATTCCATTTTGGACTGGATCCGGGAGGATTACCCGCTTGGCGAGTCCGGTCGCAATACCGGCCGCAAGGGCGACCATCCTGACTATGACCACTATCTTGGCTTCATGAAGCGGCAGGTCAAGGAGTTGATGACCCAGTACGCTCCCGTCCGTGCCCTTTGGTTTGACGGCTATTGGGACCACAAGCGCGACTCGGTTCCTTTCAATTGGAGGATGCCTGAGTTCTATGAATATATTCATTCTGTGGATCCTGCCTGCTTGATCGGTAACAACCATCACATTCAACCGATTGAGGGAGAGGATTTCCAGATGTTCGAAAGGGATCTTCCGGGGCAGAACACCGCCGGCTATTCCGAAGGACAGATGGTCAGCGACAAGCTCCCTCTGGAGATGTGTCAGACGATGAACCACACGTGGGGGTACAGTGTCTCAGACCGGGACTACAAGACTTCGGCCCAGCTTGTCGCGACTCTGGCCAAGGCAGTCTCTCTGAACTCGAATCTTCTGCTGAACATCGGCCCCCGCGCTGACGGCCGTCTTCCCGAGGCCGCGCTTGCCTTGCTGAAGGAGATCGGCCAGTGGATGAAGGTCAATTCCGAGTCCATCAAAGGCTGCGGCCCTGGCCCGGTCTCCGAGCAGGAATGGGGAGTGTCAACCGCCCCTCTGGCCGGAGGCAAGACGTTTTACCTTCATGTTCTCCAGAATCCTGGCGCTGTCCTTGAGATTCCGATTGCCAAGAAGGCCAAGGTTAAGTCCGTGAAGGCATTGGCGGACGGCTCCGTCCTGCCCGTCAAGAAAGTCGGAGAGAAACTCTTCATCACACTCCCCACTGATCTTCCAGCGGAGGACTATGTCGTCAAGGTGACAATGAAATAAAACCTTGTCAGGCTTTTAGACATCCTGCTACTGTCAAGGACTATTCATCGCCATTGCGGTAAGCGACCTTGTCAACACGATAAACAGAATCCCGTGCGTATGATCGTTGGTTCAGCGCACGGGAGCTTGATTTTCATCGCTTTGTGGGTGAGATCGCCCTTTTTGCGCACGGAGTCTGTCTTCCTGATCATTTTCTCCTCCATCTCCATTGTCAATAACAACGATTCTGAATATAATGTGTATATTTGCAGTCGATATCAGACCAATTAATGGACTTTTCGAGGAAAATAAGGATGCTTCTCCTTGCTGTGGCGGTCGTCTTGACCGGCTGCGAGGTCGGCCTTGTGCCGGAGATGCGTTCCCCTTCGTTTTCATCCGTAAGCGCCGCTGTGAATGGTGACGCGGTTACACTTACCGCTACATTCAAGAGCGAGAGAGATCTTTCCTCAGCGCTGGAGTTCGGTTTTTATTTCGGGAAGGATGAAAATTCCATGGATCGTCTGACAGCGGCCTTGGCAGACGGATTGGAATATTCATTGACCTTGGAGAACCTTGAATATTCCGCCGCTTACCTCTATAAGGCTTGGGTCGGCAACGGACGTGATGAGTTGACTTCTGATTTGCGTAAGGTGGCGACGGGGAATGAACCGGTCGGGCCTGATCCACCTTCTCCGGTGGAGCGGAACATCGAGTTCAAGGATCCTGCTGTCAAGGCGATCTGCGTAAAAAATTGGGATCTGGACGGGGATGGCGAACTGTCCAAGGCGGAAGCTGCCAAGGTGACGGATCTTGGGTTGGCGTTCATGGGAAACGAGGCGATCTCGTCCTTTGAGGAGCTTGAATGTTTCACCGGCTTGAAGAGTGTGGCTGATTCCGCTTTCAAACTCTGCCGCAACCTTGCGGATGTGAGATTGCCTGAAAGTGTCTTGGTTGTCGGAGAGCGCGCGTTCGCTGAGTGCGGGAATATGCTCCTGTCCAAACTGCCTGACAATCTGACAACAATCAAGACTCATGCATTTGTCGGATGTTCCAGGATGCCTTTGATTTCTTTACCTGAAACCATAACTGAAATAGGCAGTTGGGCGTTCTCGCGCTGTTCAAACATCCAGCTTGCCGCCTTGCCTTCGAAACTGACAACGATAGAAGGTGGTGTTTTCGCCGACTGTCCGGGAGTGGCTCCAGCGGAACTTCCCGCGAATGTTCATTACATTGGAGATTGGGCATTTTGTAACGATGTCGATTTTAATCCTAAGAACATCCCGTCGGGAGTCAAAGAGATTGGCAGGTACGCCTTCCAGGGGTGTGGGTCTTTGGCCTGGACAGATCTGCCTGACGGTTTGCTGGAGATCGGCCAGTATGCGTTCTTTTCTTGTCATAAATTGAAACTGACAAAGTTGCCTTCTAGTATATACTGCCTGCATGAAGGCGTTTTTGAGAACTGTCGGGGCATTGAAACGCTGACATTGACAGAGAATCTTAACAAGATTGAGACTAGGGCTTTCGCTAATTGCTTGTTCTCGCAGATCACAATTCCACGTGGCGTTTGTTATGTCGGTCCTCAGGCATTTAATGGTTGTGGCCATCTTAGACAAGTGATAGTCCTTCCAGAGACCCCGCCTGAACTGGAGGACACATTCCTTGGCGACAATGCCAATGTGATCTTCGTCCCGGCCGTCTCCGTTGAGAAGTACATGACCGCCCCGAACTGGAGTGAGTGGAAGACTAAGTACAAGGCTTTGACTATTGATCCATAAACAAGGTCGTGAGGTATTGCCACCGATAGGCGTCCTCAAGTCTTCCTTGGGTCCGACTCTGTCAGTGACTCTTCCTTGGAATCATGAAAATTTCTTACTGCCATGTTTTGGCAATGTGCCGTGATATCTTTGCATCGTTGAAAAAGAAACACGGATTATGAGACACAAGACTTTGATTCAATGTATGAATTCGGTTATCACCACCCTCAAGGTCAAGGGGAGTGACGGGGATGAGACCTTGTCTCTGACAGCGGATCGGATTAGATTGGCGGCGTGCGACATCCGCGCCCTTATGAGGAGGCTTGAGCTTACGGCGGACCAGGTCATCCTGTTCTCCGCGATAATGGAAAAATCTTCTTCCTATAGATTGGAACAAAGTGACTTGGCGGAATTTATGGGTTTGAGCTACCTTGAGTTCCTCCAGTACAGCGATGATCTCAAGGTTCTGGCTGGCAAATGGCTTGTCAGGTTAAAGGCGGACCGCAACAGCATCCGTGTTCCGGAGGAGGTTGTAAAGGCGATCACCGGGGACAATGGATATTGCAAACCCGGCACGGAATGGTACACTGCCGTGGGAGTCCTGAAGCGATTCAAGCAGCTGTTCAAACTCCGCGAGGCCAACGAATTGGAATATGAGCCGATGCTCATGGAGCTGGACGCATTGGTTCAGGACAATCCGAAGACATCGGTCGCGTCAGCGATGCGGAAATACGGAATCCTTGATGGAGAAAAACGTTTGTCCAATAGTGAGCGCGTAGCTTTTTATGCGCTGTGCTACAGGTACTTCAGCGAGGATGACGATATGGTCGGCTGGCATGATCTGGAGGATGTTTTCGGAGAGGATCACGAAGATGATCTGGATGTCCTGAAAGCGAGATATTCCAGAGAGGAACTTGACCTCCAGGAGAAAGGCTTGATTGAATATTCCTCAGAGAACGGGGTCAAATCCAAGGATTTCTTCAAGATCAAGGACTCGGTCAAGGAGGAGATATTCAAGGAAGCCGGAGGATTGAGAAAGGCGCAGAAGACCGTGGCCGGAACCATTGATTGCAAGACCATCAAAGAGAAAAAACTGTTCTACGGTGAAGAGGAGGGTCGCAAGGTTGGTACATTGCGTGGCATTCTGTCCGAGGAGAGGTACGCCCAGGTCAAGAAGGCCTTGAGCGACAAGGGGATGCGCACCGGGTTCACGTGCCTGTTCTATGGCTCTCCTGGAACCGGAAAGACTGAGACGGTCTACCAGCTTGCGAGGGAGACCGGAAGGTTGATCGTCTCGGTCGATGTCACGAAGATCAAGGATTGCTTCGTGGGAGAGAGCGAGAAGAACATCAAGGGCCTTTTCGACAGTTACCGTGAGCTGGTGAACAGCTCAGAGGTCGCTCCGATCCTGCTGTTCAACGAGGCTGACGCAGTTTTCGGAGTCAGGAAGGAAGGCGCGACGAGCGCGGTGGACAAGATGGAGAACAGCATCCAGAACATAATTCTTCAAGAGATGGAGAACCTGGACGGGATTCTTATCGCCACGACCAACCTGACGGACAATCTGGACAAGGCTTTCGAGCGGAGGTTCCTTTATAAGATCAGGTTCGGTCGTCCGTCGAAAGAGGCCAGAGCGAAGATCTGGGCCTCGATGATTCCGGAATTATCTGCGGGAGAGGCGCTTACGCTGTCGGAGAGTTACGACCTGTCCGGAGGACAGATTGAGAACATCTGCCGGAAGAGGACGGTTCAGTTCATCCTTACCGGTGAGGAACCATTCTTCGAGGAAATTCGTTCTTACTGTGACGATGAAAGGATCTCGTCAGAGAATCATGTCCGCAGGATCGGCTTCTGACCGGCCTGCCGGTCGGGAAAACCACCTCGGACTTCCATGATAATGGTTGACACTTTAGAGGATGTTTAACTGATATACTTTACAGTATCTCTGAATTGGTTTACAATGTGCTGTGATTTTGTTCCGATTAGTTGCGGTGCACGGGGACATAAAGGTATTGCTTATTATTCCTTTATTCAGTGGCAATCTTCCACGACTCGATCGTGCGGGTCTGGGTGGAGATATTCACTCCGACCTTGACGAGTCTTCTCCCAGATGCAGAGCTTGCCGAGGCGTCACTGTTGGTCGCTTCGACAGGCTATGCGACCAGTTTCGTGATTGATGCTGCTTCATGGTTTTCCGCCCCTTCAAACCTGTACGGAATCAGATACCCATTCTCGTCAATCTGCCTGAGTGCCTCGTCCGCTGACCCGTCCACTTTGAACTCAAAGACATAGATCCGGTCCTTGGTCCGGCACACAGCATCCGCCCTTCCGATCGCGGACTTCACCTCGGCCTGGGTGTAGTAGCCCAGCAGCGAGAAGATCAGGTAGATGATCGTCTGGAAATGCTTCCCGGACTTGTTCTCCAGATCGTACGGGATTCCCGCAAGGAAAGACTGCATCCTTTCCAAAGCTCCATCGATATTATTGTTTTTCAAGGCCTTGTTGAACTGGAGCACGAATGAGGCACTCATCCCTTCCGCACTCTTATAGTTTGCGAGAAGGCCTTTCAGGAATCCTTCTCTTACTTCCTTGTTCGGGTAGCCCAGAGTGTATGGCCCGTCTTCTTGATCATAGCCTTTAATGGTCAGATAACCAGCTTGATAGAGCAATGGCAGGACGCTGTTGGTGACTTCCGGAGAGATGTCAAAATCACTTTCCGAGATCTCACTCATCCTGTCAAGCTTGGTCTCGTCCATCCGTTCCTCCCGCATCCTTTCAATCAGGAAAGTCGGTGTTCCGCTCTCAAACCAATAACTTCCTATCTTCTTGACGGCCAGAGCTTTCATCAAGCTGAACGGGTTGTAGATGTCCTCGGACTCTTCGCTGAAATGATACCCGTCATAGTTGTCTTTCAGCAGTTCTCTGGCCTCCTCGAACGAAACGCGCAGTCTCTCGGCCAAAGTCTGGACAGGCTCCTGCATTCCGTTGTCAAGCTCACTTTTAGAGATTCCGCAGATCGCTGAATATTCCGGCATCATTGAGATGTTCATCAGGTTGTTCAGCTCACTGAATATGCTCAGCTGCGCGAACTTGGTGATTCCCGTGATGAACACGAACCTAAGGTACGGATCCAGACTTTTGATCGGGCTGTAGAAGTTCCTCATGATCTGCCGCATAGGCACCAGCCGCTCCTTGTCGTTCATCACATCCAGCAACGGCGCGTCATATTCATCAATGATTATGACGGCCTTTTCGCCCGTCTGCTCCACCGCCCTGTGGACAAGCCCTTCAAACCGCTGGTTGATTATTTCCTCGTCATCACCTTTCCCATAAATCTCCTCATAGCGAACAAGTTTGAGGCTCAGTTCGCTGAGCAGCTGCCCCTCGTCGCAATGCTTCGCCGTGGACATGTCAAAATGGAACACAGGGTGTCTGGTCCAGTCTTTCTTCATCTCCCCGGCCTTCAGCCCGTTGAACAGTTCCTTCTCTCCCTCAAAGTAACTATGGATCGTGGAAGACAGCAGCGACTTCCCGAACCTCCGCGGCCTGCTGAGGAACACATACGAATAGTTTGTCGCCATATCGTGGACGAATCCCGTCTTGTCGATGTAGAGGTATCCACCCTCGATAATCTTGTCAAACGTCTGCACCCCTATCGGGTACCTTATCCTATTCGCCTCCATAGCCCTTTGCCAGTTAATGTTTGCTGCTGAATCTTGATTTCGCAATGAGATGCCCTCTGCGCATCAATGTCAGCAAGGCAAAGATAATGAATATTTTCGAATACAATCCAATCTCGACCGCCCATGTAATCTTTAATGCTCCGGTTCATCTTTAATGCTTCGCTTCTCTACCTCACCGGGTGCAAATATCCGTCTCTTGCACCCGACCCCCTTTCCGTAGACCCCACGGGGTGCAAGCTACCATATTCCGCACCCCGACCATCATAAATAGCCAGTTTCGGGTGCCTGAATCGCCATTCTGCCCCCGAACACGAAACTATTTGAATCCCGCTTGTTAAATGGACCAAATATGAACCAGATTTGGACCAGATTTGAACCAAACGAATTGAAATTCTTTGAATATCTTTGCGCAGTAAGACGATTTAGTAAGAGGAAACTTGTTTTTGTTTGCCACACGGAAATGACTATATGAGGGAACCTATTAATATAAAACCAGATATTATGGAAAGTATTTATTCGTTTGAAGGTCGCATCCCAATTCCGGATGCCATGGAACAGATGATATCGGTCAATCCACAGCATGGAAAGTGGGTGAAACTTTTCTCTGATTACCCCATAATCAGAGAGGTTCTTGATGGGCTTGAAAAAGATGGCAAGGGCTATTGTCATATCTCAAGGAAAGACGTGTTCGCTGAGAAAGACAATGCTCGCAAGGCTATCCTTGTGCTTCTGTGGGGTTTTCCTGGTGGTTACAGAAATTCTGATACACACAGAAATGCTGTCAAAAGTGCTCTGGAAATCGCGGAAGAGATCAATGACAGGAATCTGACCGAGACGATGTTTAAAGCCATGATGGCAAAAAAAAGCATCGGGCTATCCACCCTTAGCAAGATTCTGTATTTCTTTGAGTACAAGGTGGACGGCAATCGCGCTTTGATTTTAGACTCCAGAGTGAGAGCCAACTTGAGAGCCTTTCCCGAGTTCAAGGAAACAATCTGTAATCGTGCCGGAAGTTTCGAAGAGTACACCTCCTATGTGAACCGCATGACAGAGATCGCTAACAAAATGAGCGGTGTCACACCGGATCAGCTTGAGTTTTTCTTGTTTAACTGCAAACTGTAACATCGCTATAGGATAAGAAGCTCAATGAAGTACAACATATTAAAATTACAGTTATGATTGAACAAGTTACAAGCCCTACTAACGTGTTGGAGAATTACTCCGTGCCGGAAGTCGAAGAGGTTAAACTGACCGCTCAATATTCATTTCTCACGGATGATTCTTCCGGGCCAAAGGGGACTGGTGATGACTGGGAATTGATAGATGACTGAAGGACAGCCATGTGTAAACAATTCACAATAGCCGGGATGATAATATCTCTGGCGATCTTGTCGGGCGGATGCAAAGATGATGATCCCTTCCATGCTGACTCTTCAACAGTGGACAGGATTTCATTTATTATTGACGAATATAATGAGATCGGTGAAGACACGTCACCGACCAGAACAAGCATTCGCAACAACACGGAGTTTTTCTGGGCGGACAGTGACACAGTAGGCATCTATCCAAATACGGGTGCCCAGGTCTATTTCGCGATGGAAGATGGAGCGGGCGCCAGCAGCGCCGAGTTCAACGGAGGTGGCTGGGCATTAAAACAATCAGCAGAGTACTACAGCTACTACCCGTTCATCGGCGACATCTACCTTAACAGACACCGCATCCCCGTGTCCTACGACGGGCAGAAGCAAACCGGGCTGACTGGCGTGGATCACATCGGAGCTTATGACTACATGTACACTGATGCCATATCTTCCGTAAGCGGCAATCTTAACTTCAGTTACCATCATCTTGGATGTATCATCAGGCCAAAACTGACGTTGCCGGCTGGAACGTACACGAAGCTGGCGATCACCGCTCCGTCTGAATTGTTTGTCAAATCCGGATGGTTCGATCTGCAGCCTCAGAACAATTCGGTGAGCATCAATGGGACAAAGTTTTCAAACCAAATAATAATTGATCTGGATGGTGTCAGCGTTGACGGCTCAACAACATTTCTTGTGTACGTCATGTCCGCCCCTGTGAATCTTAAAGGCACAGAGATAACTATCAGTGTCCTCAATGACCAGAAAAAAGAATTGCAGTGCAAGAAGACTCCGTCCGCGAACTACACGGCCGGAAGGATTGGCGCTCTTACTTGCAGTGAATGGACTGAAGTCAAACAGTCTGTGGACATGTTGATTGATCCTTGGGACAAAGGTGGAAACATTGGGGGAGATGCGCATTGATGGTGGAGTGATTAAGTGAGAGGCAAGTTATTTATTAACGGTTACTATGTAACGAATTATAGTACGAATTATGAGATCTGATAAACTTTTAATGATGTCCTTGGCGTTTGTCGCGCTTTTGGCAGGGTGCGCCCAGGAAGTGATGCTGGAGCCTGAGGTCGTGAAGGGGGAATTGGTTCCGATCAACATCTACAATTCTATCAATCAGGTGCAGACAAGGGCGACAGCGGCCGGCTTTGTCGATAAGGATGCGGTCGGGCTTTTTGCCGTCAACTATACGGAAAATAATGCGAAGGCGGGGACACTTGTCTCCGAGGGCAACCAGGCGGACAACGTCAAATATGTCTTTGATGAGACAAATCACAAGTGGGTGCCGGTCAAGAGCGTGTACTACAAGGATGTCAACACTAACGTTGACCTCTATTGGTAGTGTTCCATCGAGTGTGTCCGGAGACTGTCTTCCGGAGTCTTTCGATTTG
>ERZ808242.36-NODE-36-length-96525-cov-18.927656_pt1 | contig 96525 bp, 70 predicted proteins | sample MGYA00521244_ERZ808242 | MGnify/ENA primary metagenome ERZ808242 (study PRJEB31516, sample SAMN03275573) | gut metagenome | biome: mammalia-associated habitat; material: feces | host: Papio cynocephalus | place: Kenya | collected 2012-07-27 ... | reverse complement strand
CCCCCCAATTCTCCAGATAGGTCATCTTGTATAGTGCTTGGGCGATTACTGGATTGTATGGGAAAGAATCGTGAGGCTGAAGCATCGTCTCCGGTGATAACTCGTGTGGGAGCCTTCCTGGGTTCTCTATCTCGACTCGGTCATCGTAAATCGCCAGCCCGGTGGAGGTGCCACGATTTTCGTAAGCACGATGCGCCAGACTGTTTATAATGGCTTCGCGCAGAGCAACAATCGGTATCTCAAGCTTTTCTTTCCTTCTCAATCCCTCAATTTTTCCACTCAGGTTGAGATGCTTGAAGCAGAATGCTATGGCAGCATCTCTATTATAGAAAAATGTGGCGGACATCACGCTGAAAATGAGAAACTTGGCTTGTTGCCTTTAGCAAGGTTGTACCAAAGACTGATGTTTAACTTGTTGTTTGTCAACTACTTGGTGTTACCGGCGAATGCGCCTCTTTGCCTATCGAAGTCCAGAGGATGGGATTAATGTCATCCCGATAGGATGTCTAAAGCCGTAAGTGGCTCCGGACGCAGACCCGTTATACTGTATTTTGTAAAATACAATCTACATCTATTTGTGTATTTTGCAAAATACACGTACCTTTGCTTGTGATCAAGATTTTGAAAAATGGAAAAGTTGTTCAAACGGCATGATGAAGAGATCGCTGCGGCTCCTATGTCCATGATTAGAAGCATGATGAGTGTGATAGACTGGTCTTCGGGACTTCTTATCATAAAGGGCGCTAAGGGTGTGGGAAAATCCACTCTTATGCAGCAATACATCAAAAGGAATTATCAGGCAGGGGATCGCAGTGTTCTGTATTGCAGCGCTGATTCCTCGTATTTTTCCACACATACACTTCTGGACACGGCGGATCGGTTCGTCATGCTTGGCGGACGGCATCTGTTCATTGATGAAGTCCACAAATACCGAGGATGGAGTCGTGAAATCAAGGAAATATATGACAGTCACAAGAACCTTAGAATAGTCCTGAGTGGATCTTCGCTGCTTCAACTAAATGATGGAGATGCTGATCTTTCACGAAGGATGATCCCCTATGTAATGCCAGGTCTTTCTTTTAGAGAGTACTTGCGTTTCGACCAAGGTGTGGAAATTGAACCAATCTCTTTGAATGATCTTCTTGGCACTTCTGGGGAGTATTGTGCGGAGGTAAAGGATAAATGTCTGCCGGTCAAGTCTTTCAAGGAATATTTGCAGGGTGGTTTCTATCCGTTTTATTTCGAAAACCGTCGGACGTATCCGGTTCAGGTCGAGAATGTCGTGAATTATGTTATCGACTATGAATTGCCGGCATTCAGGAATATTGAAGTGGGCAACACTCGTAAGCTTAAGGCACTGCTTCGCATTCTGGCACAGATGGTTCCGTACGAGATAGATATATCAAAGCTTTCCAGGGCGACATCAATGGAGCGCCCTACAATTATGAAATACTTGAAGAATATGGAAGAGGCGAAGTTGATTTGCCGCCTGTTTCAGAATCTGGATACGATTTCTGACTTGCAGAAACCTGACAAGATCTTGCTGGATAACCCAAATCTGCTATGTATCCTGTCTGATATGAGCCCGGAAATTGGAACAGTCCGCGAGTCATTCTTCTGCAATCAGTTGATTTCAGCCGGGCACAGGGTTGAATATGGCGGCCTTAAGACGGGTGATTTCAAGATTGATGGAGACATTGTTGTCGAGGTTGGTGGTGCGGACAAAGGGTACGGCCAAATTAAGAACGAGAATAACGCATACATTGCCGCGGATGACATAGAGTCGACATATATCCGCAAGATTCCACTTTGGGCCTTCGGCTGTCTGTATTAGTGTTCATCGCCTTGAAAATGAGGAAGTGACGATTCGAACTGGGATATTCAGGAACCCTCCCTTGTCCGGTTCGTGGGCGGGTCTCATCCTTGAGGATTAGATGCTGCGCATCACTTTCCAGTCCAAGGAGTTCACGCCTTCTTTCACGGAAAAGCTCATGCCCACCTTCACGACTTCCTTTCCCTTCATCTTGAAAGTGTCAGCGTAGTGTTTCGCCTCTATCTGATTCAGAGCGTCTTCCGCGCTTCCGCTAAACTTCAGTTCCATCACATAGACTGTGTCCGAGGTCTCCAATGTGATGTCAATCCGACCGTTGGCCGTGTGCTGTTCCACTTGTATGTTGTAGTCTGTCAGCAATGCGAATATGATGTAGAGCATCTGTTGGTAATGCCCTTCGAAGTGGGTGTTGTCGCAATAGGGCACGGTCTCCAAAAAGTCGCTCAAAAGCCGCATGGCTCCATCCGCGTCCTTGTCATTGAGACAGGCGGAAATGTCAGCTATGACAACCCTTCCCGTGTCCACCTCCGAGTCCAGATAGCCCGGCAGCAGACTGTCAAACAGCCCCACTCTGATCTCATTGTTCGGAATGTCTAGAGTATAGACATCAAGCCTTTTGTCATAGTCTTTGATGGTGAGGTAGCCGCTTTGATAAAGCAACGGGACCAACGAGGTCATACTCTCAGTCGCCACATCGAAAGTGGCTTTCTTCGCCCTTACCTTTCCAAGTTGTGACGGCTTCACACCGAATTCCCTCATCTTGTGGATGAGATAGGTCGGAGTGCCGGAACCGAACCAGTAGGAGTCAACTTTCCGTTTGGCGAAACAATTAAGCAGGCTATAAGGATTGAACACATCCGGCGAAGGCCAGCAGAAATGATAGCCGTCATAGTTGTTCTTCAATTCCTCTATGGTTTTTTCCTTGCTGAAACCTAATTCATGAGATAGATCCTCTATGTCTGCGTCCATCCGGCCAAGCAATTCATCTTCGGTGATCCCGCAGATGCCGGCATAAGGCTCGTCCATGCTAACATTAGAAATGTTGTTCAGCTCGCTGAATATGCTAAGCTGCGAAAACTTGGTGATTCCCGTCAGGAAAACGAAGCGGAGCATCGGCTCGCAATCCTTAAGAGGAGAGTAGAAGTTGCGCATCGTGTTCCGCAAGACATCAAGGGTTTTCCTTTCATGGGCCACGTCAAGCAAAGGTGCGTCATATTCATCGATCAGCACGACAACCTGTCGGCCGGTCTTCTTGTGTACGGTCTTTATCAAGTTGAAGAGCCGCACGTTCGGATCGGGGGAGTCGCATTCGACACCGAAACGAGTCTCATTGTCGTTCAGTATAAAGAGCAGATAGCGCTCCAGCTGGTCTTTCTCCATGTGCTTGCCTCCGGCCAGGCTGAAGTGCAGCACAGGATACGCCTCCCACTCCTTCTCCAGCTTTTCAATGGCAAGCCCCTTGAAGAGTTCCTTCCTTCCCTCGAAGTAACTCCGGATGGTTGACACCAGCAGCGACTTGCCGAAACGGCGAGGACGGCTCAGGAAGAAAAACTTCCCGTCTGCGTGCGCCAAGCGATAGACGTACTCAGTCTTGTCGATGTAGAGGTTGTCGAGCCTGCGGATTTCCTCAAAAGTCTGTATCCCGATAGGATATAATTTCCTTGCCATAACCGTCACCTTTTAATTGCTTTCGTAAAAATATAACAAATAATTGAATCCGTCAAATTCCTCTCACCACGAAGGAAATACAAAGAATATCCAAAGGAAGTCGATGGTTGTTGCTCCGGTGGAATTCATGGAGATATTCAAATCTCTAAAAATAAGTGTGTGGCGGACATTGCATTGAAAATGAGGAACTTGGTGGATTGCCTTTAGCGGAATTGCACCCAAGGTGATTGCTTAACTTATTGCTTGTTAATTACTTGGCTGCCACTGGCTGTCAATTGTTTTTTGTTGACGGGCAATGCGGAGAAAGTAAAAGGAGAGGAATAGTCCTCCCCTTTTTACTCTGTGCAAAAATCAAAAATCTTAACGATGTCTCCTTACAAGACATTTTATGGTTCGTTTTTGACATCAAGCAAATTCTTGTACTCTTTGGCCTTGAGATAGCTGCGGGCGTTCTCTTTTCGTTGATTTGACAATCACCTGTTTTGCCGTTATCACTGAGATCAGATTCTTTGCCGCCTTGTGGAGTGATTTCTCAAGCCTGGGATTGAAAGTTGAACCTCTGCCGCCTTCGGCCCGGATTTTTGACGAGGCGAGTTTCTCCAAGGTGGAATTGTCGTAGAGATAGGCCCATCCTCTGAGTTCAGCGTCATCCTCATCAGCAGAGACAACCTCCATTATTATTCCGAGTTATTCACTTTCTTGTACCCAAAAGTCACAAATATCTGAAAATAAATCGCAAAAGTATTGCTCATGTTAATTTTTATAGGAAGTATAGTCAAAATCTTTTGTTGATGAAAGGAGATCATCCGGCAGGAACTGGGATGGGAAAGTCGGATGCAGGAGGCTTTCTAAGTTTAGGATGTCTGACGTCAGCGACCTCTTTCGAGGACCTCAAGGCACATGCGGCCGTTGTGGTAGGGACATTTCCAGAAGCCGGCGCGGTCATCGGTGGTGTCGGGGGTGCCGTCGGAGCGGAGGCTCCAGTACCATTCTCCATCGGGGGCGATGATGTGGCTGCGGATGAAAGACCATTCATTGTCAGCGGATTCGAGCCAATGAGGATCGCCTGTCTTCTGGTACTGGTTGACGCAGCCGACGACTGTCTCGGCCTGGACCCACCAATGGCGGTCGGAATCCCGGCGGCCGGTGGCGGGGTCATATTCATAGATCATTCCTCCTTCGGGGGTGAAACCTTCCATTGCGGAGGTTGCGACTTTCGCGCAGACGGACTCGACTTTGGCGGCCAAAACCTTGTCGCCCAGCACTTCAGCGGCCTCGTCAAGCAGCCATGACGCTTCGATGTCGTGCCCAAAGGAAACAGCGGTGGAATGCGGAGCCCAATCGTCCCCGAAGAAAAGACCGAGGTGCCCGTCGGGACGTACAATCTTGTCAATGAATATGTTGATGAGGTTTTCGAGCCTTTCCCTCAGTCCGGCATCCTTCCACACCCTGTAAAGGTTGGTGTAACCTTCAAGAAGATGCAGGTGCGTGTTCATGGTCTTGGAGTCGTTCTGGTCCTTGTCGGAGAGCCTCATGTCCTCGATCACGCCCCATTTACGGGTGCGGGCCTCGATGTAGCCGTAACCGTCGTTGCTGTGATCCTCTATGCAGCGGTAGAAAGACTTGGCGAGCTCCAAAGCTTCCGCGTCCCCGGTGGCCCTGAAATATTCAGCCAACCCATAGACCGCGAACGCTATGGCGTAGAACTGCTTTTTCGTGTCCTTGGGGCGGCCTTCGCAATCGAGGCTCCAGAAGATGCCGCCATATTCCTTGTCAGTGAAGCGGTCGCGGATCTCCTGGTACGCCCTGGCGGCTGTGTCGAGATATTCCTTTTTACGAAGTGTCCGGCAGGCGGCAGCGAAAGTCCACAGTATGCGGGAGTTAAGGATCGCTCCTTTCTCCGCTCCGCCAATAATGTGTCCGTCTCCGTCCATCCTTCCATAGAAACCGCCCTTAGGGTCGGTCATCCTTTGCATCCAGAAAGGAAGGATGTCTCCTTCCAGTTCTTCGAGAATTGATTTTCTGTCCATGATCCAAAGTTACCAAAATTCTTTCATGGTACGGTGGATAGTCGGCTTAATACGTTAAAGAAATGTTAAAAAAGTATTATATTTGCCCTGTTATGTCACAAGTTTTTTCGGAAATATCAGGGCTTTCGCAGCGGGATTGCTTCTACATCGTGGAGAGGCACAAGAAAGAGTTCACCTATCCGCTGCACCGTCACAGAGAGTATGAGCTGAACTTCATCCAGAACGCTCCGGGGGTGCGCCGCATCGTAGGGGACAGCGTCGAGACGATCGGGGAATATGACCTTGTCCTGATCGCAGGCGAGAATCTGGAGCATGTTTGGGAGCAGGGGTCTTGCAAATCGCCTGACATCAGGGAGATAACGATCCAGTTCTCTCCGGATCTGTTCAGTGGAGGACTTCTGGAGCGCAACCAGTTCGCGAGCATCCGGAGGATGCTTGAGAGGGCGAGCCACGGGCTGGCGTTCCCCCTCGCTTCAATCATGAACGCATATTCACAGATCAACGCTGTGGTCAGCGAGAAGGATGGTTTCGTCCAGTTCGCGGGCTGTCTCCGCCTGCTTTACATCCTTTCCGGATGCGGGTCCAGGGAACTTGCCAGCAGTTCGTTCGCCCATTCTCCTAGGGACACCGAGAGCCGTAGGGTGATGAAGGTCAAGGAATATATCAACCAGCATTACGCCGAGGACGTCACGCTGCCCGAGCTGGCGGATCTCGTGGGAATGAGCCCAAGCTCCTTCAGCCGTTTCTTCAGGCTCCGAACCGGCAAGACTTTGTCTTCCTATCTGATTGACATCCGGCTTGGTAATGCTGCGAGAGCGCTTGTTGACACCACTACCAACGTCTCCGAGATCTGCTATGCCTGCGGGTTCAACAACCTGTCCAATTTCAACAGGGTCTTCAAGGCGCGCAAAGGGGTCACGCCTCATGAGTTCCGTTCCCTGTACAAGAAAAAGAAAGTCATTGTGTAGCGGATTATTTGCATTATTTATCAAAATAGTATTTGTTTTCGTTTCGACATGTGCGTAATTTTGCATCGTGAACAAAATTAATGGCACTTGAAACGTAATCAATTAATCTTGGCAGTTGTAATCTGCTTATTCTTAATGAATTCATGCATTGGTGGGGGCGAGAGACCCACCTTCTTCGGCATTGAGGATTCCCATATAGTCAAGGCCGGGAAGCCTGTCCGCTTCATAGGAACCAATGTCTGGTACGCGTCCGACATCGCGGTCAGCGATCCGGGGCGCCTCGCTGTCGAACTGGATTCGCTCAAGGCTCTTGGGCTGACAAACATCAGGGTCTGCGCCACCGAGGAGAATTTCGAAGGGATGGACATCCTGCTTTCCGAACTGGAGAAGCGAGGCATGGCCGCCGTGCTCTTCCTTAATAACGCGTGGGAATGGAGTCCGACCGGCTATCGCTCATATCTTGAGGCCGCCGGAGCCGGACATCAGCCTCATCCTGCCGTCGATGGCTACTGGCCTTACATGTGCGCGATGGCTGAGTTCGCCGCGAACGAAAAGGCTGTGGGGCTTTTCCGGGAGCACGTGCGTAAGTATGTGGAAAGGTATTCACGGAACCCGGCCGTCTTCGCATGGCAGATCTGCAACGAGCCGAGACCGTTCAGCACTGATTCCTTGAAGGTTGAGGCCTTTGTCAATTATATTCAAGGAACCGCCCGGCTCATCAAATCCCTGGATTCCAACCACCTCGTCTGCACCGGCAACGAAGGTGCGATGGGATGCAACGACGGCGACTATGACCTCTGCCGCAGGTTGAACGACTGCCCTTACATCGACTACATCACCGTCCACATCTGGCCTTTCAACTGGGGATGGATCAAGGACGGCGAGACCTCCGGGGATCCGGAACTGGTCAAAAACAGGACGCTTGAGTACCTCGGGCGCCATCTGGACATGGCCAGGGAACTGGGAAAGCCGGTCATAGTAGAGGAATTCGGCTACCCGCGTGACGGACAGGACTGGAGAAACACCTCGGGGGTGAAAGGGAGAAACGAGTACTACGCCCTCATATTCAATGAGGTGGTCAAGTCTGCCGGAGAGAATGGCCCTCTTGCCGGATGCAACTTCTGGAGCTGGAGCGGAGTCGCCAGGCAGACCCGCGAGATCTGGCAGGAGGGAGACGACCTTTGCGGCGATCCTTCGCAGGAGGCTCAGGGACTCAACGGGGTCTATCTCTCGGACAGGAGCACGGTGGAACTGATAAGGGAGTACGCCGGCAGGTTGGCGGAAGCAACAGAATAATCATATATAATAACATTAATCTAAAATCAAAAGGCATGAAAAGTAAGCTGTTGACATGCTTGTTGGTGCTCTTCCTCGGAAGCTCACTGACAGCCCTTGCTCAGACGAAGACCGTGACAGGTACCGTAAAGGACCAGTCCGGGCTTGGAGTCATAGGGGCCAGCATCCAGGAAAAGGGGACCAAGAACGGTACCATCACTGACTTGGATGGCAATTATTCAATCACGGTCAAGGACAATGCGGTCCTTGTCTTCACTTCGATCGGCTACGCGGCTCAGGAAATCCCGGTTTCTGGCAGGACCAAGATTGATGTCGTGATGGCCGAAGACACACAATTTCTTGATGAGGTTGTTGTTGTCGGCTATGGTACGATGAAGAAGAGCGACCTGTCGGGTGCATCTGTCTCCATGAAGGAGTCAGACCTCAAGGGGTCGGTCATCACTAACCTTGACCAGTCACTCCAAGGCCGTGCGGCCGGTGTTTCCGCCGTGCAGACCTCCGGAGCTCCGGGCTCGTCATCCTCAATCCGTGTCCGTGGACAGGCGACCGTCAACTCTGCGGCCGAGCCTCTGTACGTGATTGACGGTGTGATTGTCCAAGGAGGCGGGAATTCAGGAAGCGACTTCGGTCTCGGATCTCTCGGCAACGGTAAGATCTCCACGATCTCTCCTCTTGCCACCATCAACCCGGCCGACATCGTCAGCATGGAGATCCTCAAGGATGCCTCCGCCACCGCGATCTACGGAGCGCAGGGCGCGAACGGAGTCGTTCTCATCACGACCAAGCGTGGTAAGGCCGGTGAAGCGAAATTTACCTATGATGGTATGGTTGCGGTCAACCGCCAGACCAGCAGGATCGACATGATGAACCTTCGTGAATATGCCGAATACTACAACGACATGGTTTCCATCGGTGAGCTCACGGCCAACGCATGGTATGCCGACCCTTCTATTCTTGGAATAGGTACGAATTGGCAGGATGAGATTTTCCGCACTGCCATCCAACACCAGCATCAAATCAGCGCCCAAGGAGGTACGGAAAAGGTTCAGTACTACATCTCAGGTTCTTACATGGATCAGGAGGGAACTTTGATCGGTTCTGACTTCAATCGTTACTCCGTGCGTGCCAACATTGACGCTCAGCTCAAGTCTTGGTTCAAACTAGGACTTAATGCCACATTCGCAAACACCAACGACAACATCAAGCTTGCCGATGGTACAGAGGGTGTGATTTTCTATTCGCTGTCAACCCTGCCGGACATTCCGGTCTACGACATTGACGGAAACTATTCGACCACAGTACGCGAGGGTTACACGAGCGCGAATCCTGTCGCATTGGCCATGATGGATGAGTACCTTCTCGGACGTCAGAAACTTACAGGAAACCTTTACGCTGAGTTGACCCCGGTGAAGCATTTCGTGTTCAGGAGTGAGCTTGGTTTCGATGTCAGCGCCTCCAACGCCACGACCTACAAGCCTATGGTTGATCTTGGCGGCTGGACACGCAAGTCCAACACGATGAGTTGGCAGAAGAACAACAGCAAGTTCTGGCAGTTGAAGAACTATCTGACCTATTCAAATACATTCGGGCGCCATAGCGTCACAGCCATGCTCGGCCAGGAATGCTGGGAGTCAAGCTGGAACTATCTCAGCGGCACCAACACCGGACTGCCGTCCGATGACATTCACAACATAAAACTCGCTACGGGGGATGCGACTCTCAATTCCGGTTTCGGATCATCTTCCATGGCTTCGTTCTTTACGCGCGAGACCTACAACTACGATGACCGCTACCTCTTCACCTACACCTACCGTTATGACGGCTCCTCCAACTTCGGCCCGGACAACCGCTGGGCGGGATTCCATTCATTCGCGGGAAGCTGGAGATTCTCCAACGAAAAATTCCTTCAAGGGATGAAGGAGGCGCTCGGAATGAGCAACGGCAAGATCCGTGTCGGCTGGGGACAGACCGGCAACGCGAACATCGGCGCCGGGGCCTGGGAGTCCGGCATGAGCAAATTGCCTTCCGCCCTTGGTGACAGCCAGCGCCCTTCGATCATCCCTAACACAGGCATTCACTGGGAGAAGCAGGTTCAGACCAACATAGGTCTCGACCTGGGATTCTTTGACGGAGCTGTCAACCTTACTGTTGACCTTTACAAAAAGAAGTCTTCAGACATGTTGATGTCCCTGACCCTTCCTGCCTACATGGGAACCCACGGCAACGCTTCCTCAGCTCTGGCTGCTCCTAAGGGAAACTACGGTACCATCGAGAACAAGGGTCTTGAGATCACTCTAGACACCCATCCTATCAATCACAAGGACTTCGGTTGGGACAGCAACTTCCAGATCTCGTTCAACCGCAACAAGCTTGTGTCTCTTGACGGAACCGCCAATGCCCAGCTGGTCGGCTACGGCCAGTGGAGCGACATCGTCAGCGTCACCGAGGTAGGGCAGTCGCTTTACAATTTCTACGGCTACAAGGTGGCTGGAGTCTATACCTCTCTGGAAGACATCCAGAACTCTCCGAAGCCTGAGAAATACCCGACAGACGGTGTGTTCAACAGGAACACCACGGTCTGGGTCGGAGACCTTAAGTTCGAGGACATCAACAATGACGGGGTGATCAACGAGAGTGACAAGACCAACATCGGCTCTCCTCTTCCGAAGTTCACCTTTGGCTGGACGAACACCTTCCGTTACAAGAATGTTGACCTTAGTGTCTTCATCAACGGCTCCTACGGCAACAAGATCCTCAACTACAACATGATGGGACAGGGACATAATGGACTTGTCCACATGAACAGCGCTTGGGTCAACCAGCACACGTCCATCAAGGACCGCGCTCGGCTTACGGCCATAGATCCGCAGAAGACCTATGCGAGTGGCAACTGGTACGAGGACATCACCAATGTGACGGTCGCAAATCCGGGCACGAAGACTCCGCGTCCTTCGATCTCCGATCCTAACGACAACGACCGCCTGAGCGACCGCTACATCGAAGACGGAAGCTACATCCGCCTTAAGAACATCACTTTCGGCTACACCTTCCCTAAGGCAATTCTGAAGAAGGTGAAGATTGACAACGTGCGCGCCTACGTGAACATCCAGAACCTCTACACCCTGACCAAGTACACGGGCTATGACCCAGAGGTCGGAGCCAGCACCCAGGATTCCACAGGTCTGACATTCGGAGTGGACAACGGACGTTATCCTTCCCCTACGACCTACTCCTTCGGACTGAACATCACATTCTAATTATGGAGGAAAAGACAATGAAAAATATAGTTAAAGCATTCGCTGTCGCCATACTGGCACTTGGAGCGGTTTCTTGCGACGACTTCCTCAATCGCCCGTCTGAGGACAGCTACACAACCGAGCAGTACTACAAGAACGATGAGCAGTGCGAGCAGGGTGTGAACTACCTTTACAACTCTCCGTGGTACGACATCATCCGCTTCTACATCTACGGAACCGAGACAATGTGCGGCAACGTCTATCAGGGACAAAGCGCCTACACGACCCTTACGGTGAACGGCACAGATGGTGATCTGAAGAATATGTCATACTCGCTGTGGGCGGTGAACGCTCATTGCAACACAGTCATAAACAATATTCTTCGTTCCGATGGACCGTCACAGGCGAAGAAGAACCAATGCATCGGTGAGGCTCTCTCATGGAAGGCCATGGCTTATTTCTTCCTCGTCAGGACATTCGGAGACGTTCCGATCATCCATGACAACACCGAGTCCATCAAGGCCGGAAACTACAATGACATAGAGAAGGTCCAGAAGGCTGATGTCTATGAATATATCGTAATGACCCTGGAGAAGGCCATGGAGCTTCTTCCTAAGAATGCCTACAAAGGAGTCTATAACCGCATCGACTACTATGCCGCCGAGGCTCTCCTCTCAAAGGTCTATCTGACCAAGGCTGGTGTGAGCGGTTCTCTGAATCAAGATGATCTGGCCAAGGCACGGGATTACGCCAAGGATGTCATCGAGCACTCCGGCAGGTCTCTTACCCCGGTATATTCAGATGTGTTCCGTCTCTCACCTAAGGTCTTCCAGCAGACCGGTGAATGCTTGTTCTCTTGGCTTTGGACAAGTACATCCGGCATTTGGACCGCCCAGAACTCAATCCAGAGCGATGTCGGCATGGGTGGTTTTGACGAGTTCGGTGACTGCTGGGGTGACTGGAAAGGCCCTTCCGTGGATCTTCAGGACGCTTTCGGAGTCTCTGCCGATCAGGACCCGGAAGTCAGAAAAGCAAACGACAAGGATGACCGCCGTGCAGCCACAATGATGATGTTCGGTGACCAGTACAGCTATTTCTGGACAGATCTGGGAGGATTCGATTTCTACCGTTTCTACTACGATCCTGGCTATTCTCCAAACAGTACCAACGGCAGCTTCCAGTGTGGAAGCGGTGCAAATTATTGCAAGCATCTGTACGGGAATGGTGCTGACCATAAGGCAGCCCTCGGAGTAAGTGCCGGTAACATGACCAACCAACTCCCTACCCACATTCTGAGGCTAAGCGACATCTATCTTGTCTATGCGGAGGCTTGCCTGCTTACCGGTGACGCCGGTTCTGCTCTTGAATATGTCAATCAAGTCCGTGGGCGTGCCAATGCGGAGCCGCTGAAGTCCGTCACATTCGAAGACATCTGGAAAGAACGCCGTCTTGAGCTTGCCCTTGAGGGTGACCGCTGGTATGATTTTGTGCGTCGTTCCTACTATGATGTGAACAGCTGCATCTCCGAGCTCCTTGCCCAGAGAAGGTCAGCGTGGGACGGTCTTTCCAAGGCCTACGGCAACTATGTCCTTGACGCTACCGGTGAATATGTCGGACCTGGCGCCAAAGCTTGGGACAATTCAGAGATCAAGTACAAAGGTGACGAGGAACTTGTCGATGTGAAAGCTTCGATGTTCACCATGCCGTTCCCTTCAGAGGATGTCGTTCTCAACCCTAACATGGGATCGGATGTCGAGGGAGTCCATGTTGACGTCCGTGAGACTTACAAGTATGACTTTTAATCGTTAAGGAAATCATGAAATCAATCATAAAATATTTTGTTGCCGCTCTCTGTGTCGCCGGCCTTTTCTCTTGCGACAGGGCTGACTACCCGGATCGTTTCAGACAGGCTGACGGCAAGCCTACCGTTCATTTCGTCAGGCCTGCGGATCAGGATGTAACCATCACATCGGCAAGCCTTGAGCAGATCATCTGCATTGTGGGCGAGAACCTCAAGAGTGTCCACGACATCTACTTCAACGACCAGCCGGCCGTGCTGAACACAAGCTACATGACCGACAAGACTCTGCTTGTGGCCGTGCCTAAGAACCTTCCTGTCGTCACGACTGACAAGATGTACCTTATCACCAAGGACAGCACTGTGGTGGACTATGACTTCAAGGTGCTCCTTCCGGTTCCGAAAGTGAACGGAATGTCTTTCGAATGGGCTAGCCCTGGCGAGACTGTCACCATCACCGGTAACTATTTTGCTGAGCCTCTTACGGTTGAGTTCCCAGGTGCCGAGGCTACCTCAATCTCCAATGTGACAATCAACTCGTTTGATGTCGTTGTCCCTGAGGGCGCACAGCCTGGTAAAATTAAGGTGACGACCGAATCAGGAACCGCTCAGTCCATCTTCCAGTACAAAGACAGCCGAGGCATGCTGTTCAGCTTCGATGACGCCCGTGGAAACCACGGTTGGCATGCCATGACTATTCAAAGCGATGAGAACTCGCTGGACGGCAACTATCTACAACTTTACGATGCCGGTGGCCTCAAGGCCGATGGAACCGACTGGGGTGACACAGGCTACCACTTTGAGTACTGGCCGGGAAACTGGAACACCCCGGAGACTTATGATGACCCTGAAGGAATTGACCTTAGGAAAGTCGTGGATTTCACGAACTTCGCCAACATGGCCCTCAAGTTCGAGATGCGTATTCCTGAGGATCATCCTTGGACTGGTTGCCCTATGCAGATCTACTTCGCCAGCCTCGGCATGTGTACTCTTGCCACAGCGAATAACTCCTACTTCCACGATGAGTCAATTTCTCTTCCACGAGTGTTGTACAAACCTTGGAAAGCGACCGGCTCATTTGACACAGGCGGAAAATGGATCACTGTGACATTCCCGTTCTCCAGCGACTTTGTTTGGTACTGGGATGGAACTAAGGCGACGGGTACGCTCTCTGCTGATTCTTTCTCAGGATTCGAGATCTTCATGGCGGCCGGAGAAGCTGAGGGAACACCTTGCGCTCCGTTGATCCAGATCGACAACATCCGCGCTGTCCCTTACAAATAATGAATGGAGGAAAAGAACATGAAAAATATCTTTAAATATTCAGCACTCATAGCTCTCTGCTCCGCGTTTGTCGGTCTGGCGGGCTGCGGACAGGATGAACTTGAAACCGATCCTTACGGAGACGGTGTGAAGCTTGCGGCCTTCGCTCCGGAGCCGGCGATGCGTGGAGGCGAACTCCGTATTCTTGGAAGCAACCTTCAGGACGTGTCTGAGATCCGCTTTCAAGGCGGTGTCTCGGTCACCGAGTACGAGGTTGTGGAATCAGGCAAGCATTCAGAAATCCGTTTCACTATTCCTCTCGAAGGACCAGAGCCGGGTAAGATCACTATTGTGGACAAGGACGGCAATGAACATTCAAGCCTCTCGTCCCTTACTTTCACCGAACCGATGAAAATTGATTCCTTCGCACCGGCCGAAGCCCTTTCCGGGGATGAGATCACCATCACTGGTGAATATCTCAACATCGTCAAGGAGGTCATCTTCGGAGGCGATGTGAGGGTAACAGAGTTTGTAAGCCAGTCCCGTCACGAGTTGAAGGTCAAACTTCCGGCCAGCGCGGTCAGCGGTTATGTCCAGGTCGGTGACGTGAATGAGCTTGAGGATGAGCAGACAATCCCTAACATTGTCTATTCCAAAGAGGAACTGACTGTCGGAGAACCTACTGTGGTGACAGCTAAGAAGACCACCTACAAGTCTGGTGATGTCATCACTGTCACAGGTGAGCATCTTGACATGATTCAGACCATTGATCTTGCCGGAGCAAGCGGTGTTGAGTTCACTTGCAGTGAAGACGCGACAGCGCTCACATTCAATCTCCCGGCGTCAGCCACTGACGGAGAGATCACCTTGACCTCATTCGCCGGCAAGACTTTTTCCGCAGGAGAGATTGAGACCGTCACTGTAGCAGATCTTGGTATAGCCTCATTGGCGAAGGATGGCCGTTACAAGGCAGGTGGCTCAGTGGAAATCACCGGCTCTGACCTCGACCTTGTGACCAAGCTTGAGTTCACGGGCGCGGAGGCCTCGTTCGTTCTTAAGGACGGCAAACTCTACGCGGACATCCCTGCAGCGGCCAAGGATGGCGCTGTCACCGTGACCCTTGAGTCCGGAAAACAGGCCACGACTCCTGAGATTGAGGTCGTGAAGCCGGTTGTTACCGGAGTTGACAAGACCTCGGCCGTGGCCGGTAAGGACAGGATTGAGCTAAGCGGAACCGACCTTGACCTCGTCACGGATGTAAAGAACGGAGACGATGTGCAAGGATTCATCACCTGTGAATATGTCATAGACAGCCCGGAGAAGATCACTGTCACCGTGGCCCGCGAGGCCTATGACGGTCCGTTTACAGTCACCGCTGCCAATGGCTACGAGTCAGTCTCCGGCAATGTTGAGATCACTTACGACGAGGCTGTCTCCATCACTTTCACAAAGCCTTCATTCAGTGTGGGACGTCAGGTGTCGATCACAGGAACCAATCTCCAGAACATCGAGTCTGTCACCATCAAGGGTATTAAAGTTACCTCCTACGCCAATAGGACAGATGAGGCGATGTCATTCGGAATCCCGGACGGAATCGGACCTGGAGTCTATCGTCTGGGAATCACCCTCGTGACAGGTGAGACATTCAACTGGCCTGTTCCGTTCGAGATCACCGCTCCGTACACAGAAATATTCATCTGGGAAGGCTCCGAGGATCTTGCCGGTTGGGGTAACTCTCCTTATCTTGGCGCGCCTAACGCTTTCCAGGAGATAGGCATCGCTGAGGGTGACGTCATCAGAGTTTACTTTACGGCCTATAATGAAAAGTGGCAGTTCAAGACCTTCGCTGGTCACTGGGGAGATCCGTTCTTGTTTGCTGAGATCGGTGGCAGCGAGATGGTAAACCAGGATAATTGCGATGCCTCCGCCGGCTACTTCGCGTTCAACGTGACAGCTGACATCCTCGCCAAGCTTATCAATCAGGACACCACATGGGGCGGAGCGTTCCAGTGTCAGGGTGAAGGTGTTGTCATCAAGGGTGTAAGCCTCATCCATTACGGAGCGACCGAAAAGGTCATCTGGGAAGGCGAATTGTACACTGGAGACGACTACAACAACAATCTTGAGATCGGGACTGAGGATGACTGGGTGAACGCTGGTCTGGAAGAGGACTGCGAGATCCGGATCTACTTCTCAGCGAAGTCCGAGACTGATTGGCAGATCCAACTCTTTGATGGTCACTGGAGCGGACTTACTGAGTTGAACATGCCTGGCGATGCTGCCAACCAGTTCAATGCGGCAAACTCTCCAGAGGCTTTTGGCAAGGGCTACATCAGTTTCAAGGCCACCAAGCCTATCTTTACCAAACTGACAACTAAAGCTTATTGGGGCAGTGCCCTTATCGTTCAGGGTAAAGGCGTTACAGTTAAGAAAATAGCATTCTTGTAGAATCTATCATGACATTGTTCCGGGGGAGGGTGAAACCTCCTCCGGGATCCAAATCAAATGAATATGAGATTGAGATTTTCGGTAATATTCCTGACCGCGGCGCTGCTTTTCTCCTGCGGAGGAAAAGAGAACGAGACCCCTGCTCCTGAGCCGGAGGCTCCGGAGACGATGACTGTGTCTCCCGTAAGTTATGAGGCCCCTGTCGAGGGTGGAAGTTTCACGGTAAATGTCACGGCTCCGTCAAGGCCTGCTGCCGTGGCCAGCCAGAACTGGGTCACGGTGACTGACGGGACATATTCAAAGTACAAGATAGACTATCCCGTCAAGGTGGCATCCAATGAGACCTACGAGGCCCGTACCGCTGTGGTCACCATCAAAAGTGGATCTTTCTCGAAGGAGGTCTCCATCTCGCAGCCCGGCAAGGAGAAGCCGGTTGAGCCTGAGACCCCGACTGAACCGGAGAAAGGAGATAATGTCGCGTGGAAAATGGCGGAGAGATTGGGCCTTGGGCTGTGCATAGGCAACCAGATGGACGCGTTTGACGGAAATTCCGAAAACGCCATAGAGGGGTGCTGGACTAACGGTCAGAAACTGTCCAAGGCTGTGTTCACCAGTCTGAAGTCCAAAGGTTTCAAGTCCGTGAGGATTCCGATCACTTGGCTCGGCCACATCGGTGCTGCTCCGGACTACAGGATTGATGACCGCCTGGACAGGGTTGCCGAGCTTGTGGATTGGGCTGAGCAGGCCGGTCTTAACACGATCATCAACATCCACCACGACGGCTCGTTGGACTACAACAAGGATGGCTCATACACCACCCATTGGCTCAACATTCGTGGAGCGGCTTCGGACGATGCCGTCAACACCCGGATCAAGGCCGAGATCAAGGCTGTCTGGACCCAGATCGCAGAGAGGTTCAAGGACAAGGGCGACTTCTTGATCTTCGAGTCGTTCAATGAGATCCAGGACGGTCATTGGGGCTGGAGCGAGGACTATAAGAGCGCTGCGGGAAAGAAAAAGCAGAACGACATACTCAATGAGTGGAATCAAACGTTTGTGGATGCGGTGCGTGCCACGGGAGGCAACAACGCTCAACGGTGGCTCGGTGTGCCGGGCTATGCAGCGGATCCGTCCTTTACTCTCAACGATGGGTTCGTGCTGCCGGATGACCCGGCCAATAAGGTTATGGTAAGCTTCCACAACTACACTCCTTATGCGTTCTGCCAGACCGGTGAGGCGAATGACTGGGGGCACACAAGACGTTCCAACCTGTCGGATTCAAACTTTTCGGAGGACTTCCACAAGGAGATCTGCTACAAGTTCTACAAGACTTATGTTGAGAAGGGCGTGCCTGTCTATATGGGCGAGTTTGGCTGCACGAACAGGACCGATGGCACGGCGCGCAAGTTCCAGCTCTATTGGCTTGAATATGTCAGCAAATGTGCCAAGACCTACGGAATGAGCGGTTTCATCTGGGAGAACGGGGCTGTCGGCTCCAACGGGGAGACCTACGGCCTCATCAACCACGAGACCGGTGAATATCTTGATGCCTCCTACAGCAAGCAGATCGTGGAGGCCTGCTCGAACGGATTCTACAAGGAAGGCAACAGCTACACTCTGGAGTCAGTCTATAACAAGGCACCGAAATATTGATTATGAAAAGAATACTCACAATGATTTCCGTGGCGGTTCTCGCCGCCGGTTGCGCCTCCGAAGCCGGGTGGCCACATCTTGACAAGGGTGCCAACGAATTGATGGCGACACTGAAGACGGTTTCGTCAGAAGGCCGGTTCATGTACTTCCATCAGGATGACCTCGTCTATGGCCATTCGTGGAAGGTTGAGGATGCCCAGGATGACCCTCTTGACCGTTCGGATGTCAAGTCCGTCTGCGGACAGTTCCCGGCCGGAATCGGCTTTGACCTTGGCGGAATCGAGCTTGGGGACGAGGCGAATCTGGACAATGTCCCGTTCAGCCTTATGCGCAGGGCCGCCGTGACTCACTATGAAAGGGGCGGGACTGTGACATTCTCCTGGCATCCGCGCAATCCTCAGACGGGGGGCGACTCATGGGATGTCAGCTCGGACCAGGCCGTGGCTGGAGTTCTTGAGGGTGGAGCGAACCATGAGCTGTTCATGGAATGGCTTTCAAAGGCGGCTGATTTCCTTGGCTCCTTGAAGGACTCAAAGGGACGGCTGATTCCGGTGATATTCCGTCCGTGGCATGAGAACCTTGGCGGCTGGTTCTGGTGGGGGGCCTCCTGCTGCAACGAGGAGCAGTACAAGGAATTATATTCAATGACTCATGAATATCTTGCTGTGACCCGCGGGCTCAGGAACCTTGTGTGGGCATATTCCCCGAACTCCAACCTTACCGAGGAGAGCTTCTTCAGCCGTTATCCTGGTGACGGGAACGTTGACATCATCGGGGTGGACCACTACGACTATGCCTCCGCTGATTCCACCAAGACCGATTCTGAAAGGATTGATGAAGCCAACGCCTACTTCGGCAAGGTGCTGCGTTCGGACATGGAACTTCTGTCCGGAATCGCTGGCTCCCACGGCAAACTGCTTGCGCTCAGTGAGACCGGTTTTGAGTCCACTCCGGATCCTCGTTGGTGGACCGATGTTCTGTTGGAGAATCTCAAGGACGCTCCGGTCTGCTATGTCTTGACTTGGAGGAACGCTTGGGACAAGCCGGGGCATTATTTCGCTCCTTTCGCGGGATCCGCCGACGCTGAGAATTTCAAGGATTTTTGCGGAAGCGACAGGACCATATTCCTGAAGAAGTAGGGCGTTGACAAAAGTAATTTGAGTTTTGATAAAGGATATATTTGAGATGGATTTTGAAGAAAGATTGAAGTGGCTGGAGGCCGAACACGAAAAGTTGGTCTCAATGAAGAACGAACCTGTCTATGTCAACGGAGTCTATGAAAGGTACAAGAATCCGGTGCTCACCGGTGCTCACGCCCCGCTGTTCTGGAGGTATGATCTTGATCCTGAGTCAAATCCTTATCTCGAGGAAAGGTTCGGAATCCATGCGACATTTAATTCCGGAGCCATCAAATGGAACGGGAAATACGTTCTTGCCGTCCGTGTCGAGGGCGCTGACAGGAAATCATTCTTCGCGATCGCCGAGAGTCCGAACGGAGTGGATAACTTCCGTTTCTGGGAAAGGCCTGTCACTATGCCTGAATATGGCGAGCCGGCCACCAATGTCTATGACATGAGGCTTACCGCCCACGAGGACGGCTGGATCTACGGGCTGTTCTGTGTGGAACGGAAGGATCCTTCAGCTCCGGCGGGAGACTTATCCTCGGCTGTGGCCTGCGCGGGAATCGCAAGGACAAAGGACTTGATTCATTGGGACAGGCTTCCAGACCTCAAATCTGACTCCCAGCAGAGGAATGTCGTGCTTCATCCTGAGTTTGTGGACGGGAAATATGCCCTTTACACAAGGCCACAGGACGGTTTCATCGACGCCGGCAACGGCGGGGGGATCGGCTGGGCTCTTGTGGATGACATCACGGACGCCAAGGTCAAGGATGAGAAGATCATCAACCTGCGCCACTATCACACGATCAAGGAACTCAAGAACGGTGAGGGGCCGGCTCCGATCCGGACACCGAAAGGGTGGCTGCATCTGGCACATGGAGTAAGAGGTTGCGCTTCAGGGCTCCGCTACGTCCTTTACCTCTACGTTACATCTCTAGAGGATCCTTCGAAGGTGATCGCCGAGCCGGCGGGGTTCTTCATGGCTCCACAGGGTGAGGAATATGTCGGGGATGTGATGAACGTGCTGTTCACGAACGGTTGGATCGTTGACGAGGACGGGAAGGTCTTCATCTACTACGCTTCCTGCGACACAAGGATGCATGTGGCGACCTCCACGGTTGACAGGCTGGTTGACTACTGCTTCGGCACTGAGCCTGACGGTTTCTGCACAGGTGAATCCGTGCGTACACTCAACAGATTGATTGACAAGAATTTTAAGGCATAACTACAATGGAAGGAATAAGGATCGGCTTCGCGGAGAAGATCGGCTACGGCTTCGGAGACATGTCTTCCTCGATGTTCTGGAAGATATTCTCCTACTACCTCCCGTTCTTCTACAGCAACATATTCGGACTCACCCTGGACCAGGTAGCCCTGCTTCTGGTCGTCACCAGAATCTGGGACGCTGTCTCTGATCCGATGATGGGAGTGTTGGCCGACAGGACAACGACGAGGTGGGGAAAATACCGCCCTTATCTTCTCCTGATGGCCATTCCGTTCGCGCTGAGCGGAATCTTCCTGTTCTCCACCCCGGCTGCGTCCCCGACCGTCAAGCTTGTCTGGGCTTACCTCACCTACATCATGATGATGACGGTCTACACGGGCATCAACGTTCCTTACGGAGCGATGCTGGGAGTGATGACGGACAATTCCGACACCAAGACAGTGCTGAGCTCGTTCAGAATGTTCTTCGCTTATGGAGGCAGTTTCCTGGCCCTGTTCTGCTGGGAGCCGCTGTGCAGGCTTCTCGGTGGCTACGATGCCCCGTCCGGCTGGAGGAACGCGATGATTGTCATAGCGGTTTTCTGCCTCATTCTGTTCCTGCTGTGCTTCAGGATGACCGGTGAGAAACTGCGCACAGTCAGCAAGGTCTCCGTCGGCAGCGACCTGAAATCCCTTTTGCGCAACGCTCCGTGGTGGATTCTCATCGGAGCCGCGCTCTGTTCTAACCTCTTCAATACAGTCAGGGGCAGCACGGTGGCGTACTTCTTCAACGATGTCATCGGGCAGGATGTGCGCCTGAACCTCGGATCATGGAGTTTTTTGTTCTACGCCGGCCTGTTCCTGTCCATAGGTGAAGTCTGTAACATGGTGGGAGTGGCCCTTGCCGTCCCTCTTTCCGAAAAACTCGGCAAGAAAAGCACCTACATGCTTTCTTTCGCCGCTCTGATCCTGTTCAGCGCCTTGTTCTTCTACATTCCTATCAGTCAGGGCGGCTACTATTGGATGCTGATCCTTCAGATTGTTATCAGTGTGTTCACGGGAGTGATCTCGCCATTGGTCTGGAGCATGTACGCCGATGTCAGCGATTTCGCGGAGAACCGTGACGGGACCGCCTCGACCGGCCTGATTTTCTCTTCCGCATCCATGGCTCAGAAATTCGGTGGCGCCTTCGGCGGTTTCGCTGTGATGTGGCTCCTTAAGGCTTTTGACTACAACACCGCTCCGGGAGCCGTTCAGACTCCTGAGGCGATCAACGGCCTGTGGCTTCTGATGAGTTGGATTCCGGCCATTGTGGCCGGACTTGCGGTCGTCGTGATCTTCTTCTATCCTTTGACGAGGGGCAGAATGATCGCCATACAGGACGAATTGGCAATAAAGAGAGCCAAGGAACCGGGCGGCAAGACAGAGCCTTCAGAGGGAGTGGAAACCTCTTCACGGTTCTGGAAAGGCCTTCCAAAGGCGATGCGTCGGGTGATGGCCGTTCTTGCGGCCATCCTTGCGCTCGAACTAATATTCATTATTCTGAAATAACTTAAGTTTCGCATTTGCGGAACACTGGATGCAAGATAATGCTTTTAAAACAAGCAATTGCCTGCTAGCGAAAGTTGAACTGTATGATAGGATACGGCCATTTTGACGATTCTGCCAAAGAGTTTGTGATCACAGATCCCGCAACCCCTTGGCCTTGGATTAATTATCTCGGAACCGAGAATTTCTTTTCGTTGATTTCCGGTACCGCTGGAGGATATTCATTCTACCGTGACGCCAAATTCCGCCGCCTGACCCGCTACCGCTACAACGGAGTGCCGATGGACGCGGGAGGAAGGTATTTCTACATCAATGACGAGGGCTGCGTCTGGAGCCCTGGCTGGAAGCCGTGCAAGACTCCGCTGGATTTCTACGAATGCCGTCACGGGATGGGCTACACGCGCATTACGGGGGGAAAGAATGGCCTCAGGGTGAGCGAGTTGTTCTTCGTTCCTCTTGGCTACGACTGCGAGATCCAGAAAGTCACGTTGGAGAATTGTAGTGAGATCGCTAAAAAATTCAAGTTATGGTCGTTCGTGGAATGGTGTCTTTGGAACGCGGAGACAGACATGGAGAATTTCCAGCGGAATCTCTCCACCGGAGAGGTTGAGGTGGAGGGCAGTGTCATCTACCACAAGACCGAGTACCGGGAGCGCCGTGACCACTACGCTTTCTACGGAGCCAACGCCCGCATTGACGGCTTCGACACGGACAGGGACTCGTTCATCGGGATGTACAACGGCTTCGACAGCCCTCAAGACGTGATGGCCGGGAAGTCTTCGCAGTCAATCGCCCATGGTTGGAGCCCTGTGGCCTCGCACTGTCTTGAGCTTACGCTTGGTCCGGGCGAGTCCAAGGAACTTGTCTTCGTGCTCGGCTACGCTGAGAATCCGTCCGGCTCTAAATTCGTGGAACCTACCGGCTGTGAGTTGAATTCCGGCTCGGGAGTGATCAATAAGGAAGTGGCCAGAAAAGTGATGGCGGCGTTCGACACCTCGGAGAAGGTCGATGAGGCTTTCGGAGCGTTGAGGCGCTACTGGGATGGCCTTATAAGCAAGTTCTCTCTTGTTTCCAACCTGCCGGAGCTTGACAGGATGGTCAACATCTGGAATCAGTACCAGTGCATGGTCACGTTCCTGATGAGCCGGAGCGCCAGCTTCTTCGAGAGCGGAATCGGCAGGGGAATGGGATTCCGGGATTCCAACCAGGATCTTCTGGGAATAGTTCATCAGATTCCGGATCGGGCGCGTCAGAGAATCCTCGACATAGCGGCGACCCAGTTCCCTGACGGCAGCTGCTACCATCAGTACCAGCCGCTCACAAAGCGCGGCAACGACGGCATCGGCGGAGGGTTCAACGATGACCCTCTCTGGCTGCTCGTGGGCGTGGATGCCTACCTGCGCGAGACCGGAGACTTCAAGATCCTTGATGAATATGTCCAATTCAACAACGTTCCCGGCAGCGAAAAGACTCTCCTTGAGCATCTTGCTGTTAGTTTTGAATATGTCCACACCCATCCCGGCCCTCACGGCCTGCCTCTCATCGGCCGGGCGGACTGGAATGACTGCCTGAATCTGAACTGTTTCTCCACCGATCCTGACGAGTCTTTCCAGACCACGGAGAACAAGACCGAAGGCAGCAAGGCTGAGTCCGTGATGATCGCGGGATTGTTTGTCTTTGCTGGAACCCGCTACGCTGAGCTTCTTGACCACTTGGGCAAGGATTCTTCGGCTGTTCGTAAGGCTGTGACAGGCATGTCCGAGGCCATCAAGGAATATGGCTGGGACGGGGACTGGTTCCTTCGGGCCTACGATTTCTTCGGTCGGAAGATCGGGTCGAAGGACTGCGGGGAAGGCAAGATATTCATAGAAAGCCAAGGTTGGTGCTCCATGGCTCGTGTCGGTGCGGAAGACGGCTTCTGCGACAAGGCTTTGGATTCCGTGAAGGCGCGTCTGGAATGCCCTCACGGCATTGTGCTCAACAACCCGGCGTTCAGCAGGTACTATCCTGAATATGGCGAGATCTCCTCATACCCTGAGGGCTACAAGGAGAATGCCGGCGTTTTCTGCCACAACAATGCTTGGATCATCATCGCGGAGGCCATGGCCGGACGGTCCGAGGACGCTTGGAGACACTATTGTCAGATAGCTCCGGCATTCATCAAGGATCAGGCCCTTCACAAAGTTGAGCCTTATGTCTATTGCCAGATGGTGGCCGGTAAGGATGCCGCGCGTCCGGGTGAAGGCAAGAACAGTTGGCTGACCGGCACCGCTGCATGGAACTGGAACGCTGTCTCTGAATATCTTCTCGGAGTGAGACCTCAATTTGATGGACTTTTGGTTGAGCCTTGTCTGCCGGCGTCCATCCACGAGTATAAGATCCACAGGGTTTTCCGTGACGCTGTCTATGACATCACGATCCGTTATTCCGCCACGGGACAATCCCGTTATATTCCATATTCACCGGGACATCATGAACTTACTTTGGATTTGTAGATTATGAAATTTAAGAATATTCTGTCCGCCATCGCGGCTCTGTTTGTGTCCATTGGCCTGAATGCCAGTGATTTCCGCACTCTTTTGAACAACGGCTGGACTTTCTCCCTTGGTGACGCCTCTTCGATGAAGGAGGACTTCACGCATGGCACTGAGTATTTCACGTACTTCTCAAAGGCCGGCACGGCAGGGCAGGGCAAGTCTCCGATCATGCAGGCTTTCGACGACTCCGGATGGCGGAAGGTCAACCTGCCTCACGACTGGGTCGTTGATCTGCCTTACAGCAAGGACGCAAGCCATTCGCACGGCTACAAATGCGTCGGCTGGAACTATCCTGAGAACTCGGTTGGCTGGTACAGAAAGCGCCTCCACATCCCGTCCGAAGACTACGGCAAGCAGATCCGCATCGAGTTCGAGGGAATATTCCGTGACAGCGAGGTCTTCTGCAACGGCTTCTACCTTGGCCACGAGAGAAGCGGCTACGCCACCCGGTCTTATGACTTGAGTCCGTATCTCAATTATGGTGGCGACAATGTCATCACCGTGCGCTGTGACGCATCCACGGAGGAAGGATGGTACTACGAGGGTGCGGGAATATACCGCAACGTCTGGCTCCACAAGGCCGGGCCGGTCGCTGTGAAGCCATATTCATTGGATTTGACAGGGGAGACTCCGAAGTTCGAGACCGTGATGGCGAGCGACACGCTTGACAAGGCCAAGGTGAAGGCTGAGGTCGTGTTTCTCGATTCCGAGGGCAACGAGGTCCGGAAACCGGATCATCTCTGGAGTCTTGAGGATCCTTACCTTTACACCGCTCGGATTCGCCTTTACTATGACGGAGTCCTCTCTGACGAGCAGAAATGCCGCTTCGGGCTGCGCACGATTGAGTTCAGCCCGACTGAAGGGTTCCTGCTCAACGGAAAGCACGTCAAGCTGACAGGCTGCAACATGCATCTTGACCATGCCGGGGTGGGTGCCGGAGTGCCTGACGAACTGTGGCGTTACCGTCTCACCCAACTCAAGAAGTACGGGTTCAACGCTATCCGCAGCTCCCACAATCCCGCGTCTCCGGCCATGCTCGACCTCTGTGACGAGATGGGCATCCTGGTGATCGACGAGAACCGCCAGCTGGGAGTCAACGAGGAGCAGCTCACACAGTTAAGACGAATGATAGATCGTGACCGCAACCACCCTTGTGTCATCCTTTGGAGCATCGGCAACGAGGAATGGAGCGTGGAGGGAATCGAGGCCGGCACGAGGATCGCGCGGAAGATGAGTGAATATGTCCACTCCATCGATCAGACCAGACCGACCAACTACGGCAGTTCCGGTGGCCATGAACTTGTGAAAGGAGTTGATGTGTTCGGCTACAACTACATCGTCCAGAACCCTGTGGACGAGTTCCACGAGAAGTTTCCGGATCATTGCGCCATAGGCACTGAGGAGACTTCGGGGGCCGGCACGAGAGGAAAGTATGCCACAGTCCCGGAGGAAGGCTGGATGACCCCTCTGAACAGGATTGACACTCTGGGCAGGATCAATGTCATAGAACATGGCTGGAAATTCTACAAGGCCCGTCCTTGGACCGGCGGACTGTTTTATTGGACCGGTCAGGACTACCGTGGTGAACCGAACCCGATGGTCTGGCCGGCTACCGGCTCCCAGTTCGGCATTCTGGACTACTGCTGCTTCCCGAAGGACGAGGCGTTCTACGTCAAGTCCGCCTGGCTTGACGAGCCGATAGTCCACATCTGCGGCCCGTACAAAGGCGAGGTCTGGGTCTATTCAAATTGCGATCAGGTCCGTCTTTATGCCAACGGAAAGAACCTCGGAAAGAAAGACATGCCTCAGGACGGCCACCTTGTCTGGAAGGCAGGAGATGCCGCCAGATTCTCAGCTGTGGGCTACCGTAACGGCAAGAAGGTCGCGGCTGATGAATATCCTTCCGCTGTCTCCGAGACAACACTCACTCTCTCCAAGCCTCAGATAAAGGTTGATGGCCAGGATGTTGTCGTGATCGACATCGACACCCCGTCCGAAAGTCTGGACGTGTCTGTCACAGGTGCCACGTTCCTCGGCTGGGGCAACGGCAACCCCGGCTTCAAGGAAATTGAAAGACCGGAGAACGGCCGCTCCATGACGATCAAACCGTTCTCAGGCAAGGCCCAGGTCATCATCCGCTCGATTGAAGGCTCAAGGGCTCCTGTCAGGGTCATGATAGGGGACAAGATAGCCGAGATCGATGTGGTGTTGACGGACGCTGAGATTGCCCTGACGAAAAAGTGAATTGTCATGACAGATAATGCGCATTTCGCTTGAATCGAATGACGGTCTGTCCTTTATTTTATTTTGTAAGTTTGCCTAAAATATTTACTGATAATCAATATTTTAACCATAATGAAAATAGTCGGAATCATTTTGCTCACGGTAGTTCTCGCAGTGGTTGTCGGATGTGGCGGTCAGAATTGGAAACAGAATCCGGACGGAGTTACGGTCAGTGTCACAGACAGGAATAATGATGGGCCTACTTTGGTGCGGCTTCAGGTGAAAGGGGACAATCTTGTAAGAGTCACCGCGACTCCTGAGGACCGGTTCGCTGACAGAAAAAGTCTCATCATTGCCCCGTCGGAATCAAGGCCGGAATTTTCCGTGGCATCCACAGACAGCACTGTCTCTGTCGTCACTTCCTCAGTGACTGCCTCTGTCAGGCTAAGGGACGGGGCGGTCAGCTTCGCGGACAAGGATGGTTCAACGATATTGGGCGGCAACACGATGTCTTTCACCCCGATCACTGTCGAGGGAAGGCATGAATATTCCTCGCTCTTCACTTTTGATTCTCCCGAGGATGAGGCGTTCTACGGCCTTGGTCAGCACCAATCCTTGGAATTTAACCATAAGGGCGGCAACGAGGAACTGTTCCAGTACAACACCAAGGTATCCATCCCGTTTGTGGTCAGCGACAGGGGCTATGGCGTGTTGGTGGACAACTATTCGCTGAGCCGTTGGGGAAACCCGAAGCCTTACATGCAGCTGAACCAAGCCTTCAGACTCTATGGCAAGGACGGAAGTGAAGGTGGGCTGACTGGGACATATACCCCAGCCACTGGTGAACCTGTCATAAGGCAGGAGGATTCCCTGTACTATGAGAACGAATGGGTAATCGCGAATCTTCCTAAGATGCCTCTTAAAGGCGCGGATGTGGCCTACGAGGGCTTCATCGAGGCTCCGCAGGACGCTGACTATCATTTCATACTTTATTACGCTGGCTTCCAGAGAGTTTCCATAGGAGGCAAAGAGGTTGTGTCCGAGCGTTGGAGACCGGCTTGGAATCCGAACTCCTACAAATTCACGGTCAGCCTTAAGAAGGGCGAGAAGACCCCGATCAAAATAAGCTGGAGGCCGGACGGGGATGTCTCGTACATCGGACTGAGAGTGGCTGAGCCAAGGACCGAAGCCGAGCAGAGCCGTTTCTCGTTCTGGTCGGAGATGAGTCCGGAACTGGACTATTATTATATTTCCGGAAACAATATGGATGAGGTGATCTCCGGCTACAGAACCCTCACCGGAAAGGCTCAGGTGATGCCGAAATGGGCGCTTGGATTCTGGCAGAGCCGCGAGCGTTACAGCACCCAGGAGGATCTTGTGGGCACGCTGGCTGAGCTTAGACGCAGGAATATTCCCGTGGACAACATCGTCCAGGACTGGCAGTACTGGAAGGATGACCAGTGGGGAAGCCACGAGTTTGACCAGACGCGGTACCCTGATCCGGAGAAGATGCTCGATGACGTGCATGCAATGCACGGGCGTTTCATGATCAGCGTCTGGCCGAAATTCTATGTCAACACTGATCATTATCAGGAACTTAAAAAGGTCGGCTATGTCTATCCTCTTGCGGAGAAAGACAGTCTGAAAGACTGGCTTGGCCACGTGGAATCGTTCTACGACGCCTATTCTGAAGGAGGCAGGAAGATGTTCTGGAGGCAGATGGACGAGTGCCTTTACTCGAAATACGGCCGGAAGATTGACGCGTGGTGGATGGACGCCAGTGAGCCTAACCTTCGTGACTGTCTGCCAATGGATTACCAGAAGGCCCTGACGACCCCGACGGCACTTGGACCTTCCACTGAGTATCTCAACGCCTACGCCCTTGTCAACGCTGACGCCATCTACAACGGCCAGCGCGGAATCGATCCGGACAAGAGGGTCTTTCTGCTGACAAGAAGCGGATTCGCCGGTCTGCAAAGATATTCGACGGCCACATGGAGCGGAGACATCGGGACGTGCTGGAATGACATGCGGGCCCAGATGGCCGCGGGCCTGAACTTCTCGATGAGCGGAGTTCCGTTCTGGGGAATGGACATCGGAGGATTCAGCGTGATGGACAAGTACACGGCGGCGGTCTCCACATTTGACAACACCGGAAAGGTAACACCGGACCTCGACGAATGGCGCGAGCTCCAGACGCGCTGGCATCAGTTCGGCACCTTCGTTCCGCTGTTCCGCACCCACGGGCAGTGGCCGAGAAGAGAACTTTGGAATATCGCTCCGGAGGGGACACCTACATATTCAAGCATCCTCTATTACATGAAGTTGCGCTACCGTCTGATGCCGTACCTCTATTCATTGACGGGTGCAGTGCATTTCGAAGACTACACTATGCTCCGCGGCCTTCCGATGGACTTCGCGGGCGACCGTAACGTGGCAGACATCAGCGACCAGTGGATGTTCGGCCCGGCCCTGATGCCTTGCCCTGTCTCTGAATATAAATCCCGCTCCCGCAGCGTCTATTTCCCTCGGTGCGAGGGCTGGTACGACTTCTACACAGGCAAGTTCATCACCGGAGGGCGGACCCTCACGGTCGAGGCTCCCTATGAATATATTCCTTTGTACGTCCGTGCAGGCTCAATCATCCCGTTCGGCCCGGAGATCCAGTGGTCTGACGAGAAACCTGCCGATGTCATCGACCTCTATGTCTATGCCGGAAAGGACGGCTCGTTCACCCTTTACGAGGACGAGAACACGAACTACAACTACGAGAAAGGTGCATATTCGACGATAGAGTTCACCTACGATGACTCATCCCGTACCCTGACCATCGGAGACCGTAAGGGTGAGTTTCCTGGCATGCTGAAAGACCGTCGTTTCAATGTTGTGCTTGTCACCCCGGAGAACGCTTTCGCCTTCCAGAAGGCCTCTGAGGTTGTCCCTGTTGACTACCACGGTGTCTCCATCACTGTCAATTTGAAGCGGTAAGGCAACGCCATACCGGTCGCTGAGCTTGTCGAAGCGCCTTCCGTTAAGCACGCCACCGCTCTTCTTCCGGCTCTTTGCTCTGCGCGCTTCCTTTAAGTGCTCAGAGTGCCGCAAGGACATATTCACTCTTGTCTTCTTCCGGAGCGCCGACTGAGAGTGTACCAGACGCGAAAGGTAGACTTAAAGCATATTCACATATAGCTTGTGCCGGAAAAGCCTTTTTGTCCCCATTGCCCCCTATATGTGGTTTCGCACACCTGAAAATTCATTTCGTTGATAAACAATCGATTGACGTTCCAGGTGTGAAAGTTTTGACACACCTGGGAGACGAAACCATCATTACAGGCCGTTCTGTGGGCTCCGCTCGCACTCAGGTGTGAAAACCGGTGCGCACCTAAAACATCCTCTGCCTGATATTGAACGGGTTGCTCTTCTAAGTGCGAACATATTCTCCTTTGTTCCACCCTTCAGCCCACTTTCGCAAACCTCGGCCAGGCCATCTTGATAGACTTTTTCGCAATCCTCGGCCAGGCCATCCTGCCCACACACATCCACCGTGCCTGACCCTGAATATGGCAATGAAAGTCACAGCGGCATTCCTTGGTGAGGGTGTGTTGTGTTTTACGATGTGACTCCTTCGGAAGTTATGGAAATATGTGACACGCACCGTATTGAAAATGAGTGTCTTAACTGATTGTCTTTGGTTGGATTGTACCGAAGGTGATCGCTCAAATTGTTGTCTGTTAATAATTTGGGTATCACTGCCTGTCGGGATTGCGTGTGGGTTCCGTGCCGGTGAGGGCTGAGAGGGCAGCATCGACCTTGTCGAATCTGAATCCGGAGAGGATGCGGGACATCTTGGCTGCGATGCGGTCGTTGCAGAGGTTTCCGATTGAGCCTTCGTGGGTGTGGTGGAGCGAGCCGTGATATTCAAAGGTTCCTTTTCTTATCGATTCGGCGACCTGCCGGTAGGCGTCTCTGAACGGCACTCCGTTCTCTACCAGATGGTTGACTTCCTCCACGCTGAACGCAAGGCGGTACTTACGGTCGCTCATCGCGTCTGTGACGACCTCCATCCCGCGGACGGCATATTCGACAATGTCGAGGCAGTCGTTCATTTCCTTGAAGATCGGGAAGAACACTTCCTTTAGGATCTGCATGTCCCGGAAATAGCCGCTCGGCAGGTTCCCGGTGATGAGGCGGATGGTGTTCGGCACTCCCTGAAGCTTGTTGCAGTGCGCCCTCACGAGTTCGAACACGTCAGGGTTCTTCTTGTGCGGCATGATGCTGGATCCTGTCGTCAGCGCGTCCGGAAGGTGGATGAAACCGAAGTTCTGGCTTGAGAAAAGGCATCCGTCCATCGCGAGGCGACCGACTGTCTCCGCGACTGATGAATATGCGAACGCCACGGCACGCTCCATTTTCCCTCTGGTCATCTGCGCATAGACCGAATTGTAGTCCAAGTCCTCGAAACCAAGAAGTTTCGTGGTCATGGTCCTGTCCAGCGGAGCGGATGAGCCGTAGCCGGCTGCGGAACCGAGAGGGTTGAGGTTGACGACTTCCCATGCTGCCCTCATCATGCAGAGGTCATCGCTGAGACTTTCGGCATAGGCACCGAACCATAGCCCGAATGAAGAAGGCATGGCCACCTGCAGGTGGGTGTAGCCCGGAATCAGCACGTCCTTGTACTTCTCGCTGGCATCCTGAAGCGTCCTGAACAACGATCCAACCTTGTGCACTGTCTTCTCGATCTCGGCGCGGGCGTAGAGTTTCAGGTCAACCAGGACCTGGTCGTTGCGGGAGCGCCCCGTGTGCACTTTCTTCCCGACATCCCCGAGCCTACGCGTCAGCATCAGCTCGATCTGCGAGTGGATGTCCTCCACGTCGTCCTCGACGTAAAGCTCTCCCTTGCAGGCAGATGAATATAATTCCTTGAGCGCCGGCAGCAGTTTGTCCAGATCTTCCTTTGAAAGAAGCCCGACACTCTCCAGCATCGTGATGTGGGCCATAGTGCCCATTATGTCGTAAGGAGCCAGCTCGTGATCCAGATCACGGTCGTTGCCCACCGTGAACGCGTCTATCCTGTCATCCTCCTTGAATCCCTTGTCCCAAAGTTTGTTCGCCATACCATACATTTTTATGCTGCAAAGATAACCAATAATGATGCGGATTACTCATGATGACGGATAAAACTTCGTGAGTTCTGACATTATTTGCTATATTTGTAGCATCGGCCTCTTGGGCGATGTTTGGCTCCGCGGCTGACAAAACACGTTAGTTATTTATCCAACATAAAATGAACCACAGATTATTAAGAACAATCTTGGCGATGCTGGTGGCCGGGACTGCCGCCGGTGTCGCATCGGAGGCCAAGGTGCAGCTTCCTCAGATCCTCAGCGATCATCTTGTCCTTCAGCAGAAATCCGACGCCAACCTTTGGGGCAAGGCGGCCCCTTCATCCAAGGTGTCCGTCAAAACCACTTGGAGCGAAGAGGAATATTCAGTGAAAAGCGATGGGGAAGGTAATTGGAAACTTTCCGTAAAGACTCCGGCAGCGGGTTATACTCCATATTCGATAACGATTTCTGACAAAGATGGCTCTGTGACACTCTCGGACATCCTTGTCGGTGAGGTCTGGCTTTGCGGAGGGCAGTCCAACATGGAGATGCCGTTGGACGGCTTTGGCTCGTGTCCTGTGGAAGGAGCGCTTGAAGAGGTCGCATTGTCGGGTCAATACCGAGATAAAATCCGCCTTGTGAAGATTCCTAAGACAGGTGCGGAAACACCTCAGGAGACTGTAGAAGGAACATGGCAGGTCTCCTCACCTGAGACGGCTGGCTGGTTTTCAGCAGTGGGTTGGCATTTTGCGAAGATGCTTAACGCTGTCCTTAATGTCCCGGTGGGATTGGTTTCCTGCAATTGGGGCGGCTCGGCTGTGGAAAGCTGGCTGCCTAAAGAGGTGGTATATTCCTACCCTGAGAACACCTTGCCGTCAGGACAGTACGCCTCCAAGAGGGAGCCGGGCGGATGGTATCACTACCATAGTCCGATCATCATGTACAACGGAATGCTGTACCCGATCCGCAATTACACATTGAAGGGATTCCTTTGGTACCAGGGGGAAACGAACGCTGGATTTCCACAGTATTACGCCCAGAGGCTTGCCACAATGGTGAATGTCTGGAGGGATCTTTGGGGGCAGGGTGAACTTCCGTTCTACGAGGTTGAGCTGGCACCGTACGTCTATGGTGGAGATGGGACTTCTGGCGCGAGAATACGTGAGGCGCAGCGCAAGGCTGTGGAGTTGATCCCGAACAGCGGAATCATCACGACCAACGACCTTGTCTATCCTTATGAATATGACCAGATCCATCCTTGCAAGAAGAAAGAGGTAGGGCAGCGCTTGTCCTATCTGGCTCTAAACCAGACGTATGGGATGAATTATATCCCATTTGAGGGGCCACGTTTCAAGGGTTGCGAAATTCGAGGGAATGAAATAGAGATTTCGTTCTACAATGACGAGAACGGGTTCAGCCCTTGGAGGGAGATTGTCGGTTTCGAGGTGGCCGGAGAGGACAGAGTGTTCTACCCTGCCGAGGTACGAAAAGGCTCCGGCTGGAAGAATCTGGTGGTGAAGAGTGACAAGGTTCCGGCTCCGGTGGCTGTCCGCTACTGCTTCCGTGATTTCCAGATAGGCAACCTCACCGGACGCCGTGGACTGCCGGTGGTGCCGTTCAGGACGGATAATTGGTAGGAACAGCCGCTTCTGCAAGTTCTGTGAGCGAAAAAAAAGAAGAAAAATCTTGCAATTTTTCGGTTTTCCATTGGAAATCCGTAATTTTGCAAGATTTTTTTACGGTATATGCAAGACATTAGGAACATCGCGCTCATAGCGCACGTCGATCACGGCAAGACAACCCTCGTGGACAGGATGATCTACCAGGCCAATCTGGTGCGTCAGCCTGAGAATCTTGGCCAGTTGATTCTCGACAACAATGACATCGAGAGGGAAAGAGGCATCACAATTCTTGCCAAGAATGTGTCCGTCACCTACAAGGGTGTCAAGATCAATATCATAGACACTCCGGGCCATAGCGATTTCGGAGGTGAGGTTGAAAGGGTCCTTAACATGGCGGACGGTGTGCTCTTGCTTGTCGATGCCTTTGAGGGCTGCATGCCTCAGACCAGATTCGTGCTGCAGAAGGCTCTGGAGCTTGGCAAGAAGCCTATAGTTGTGGTCAACAAGGTTGACAAGCCGAATTGCCGTCCCGATGAGGTTCAGGAAGAGGTTTTCGATCTCATGTGTTCCTTGAACGCCACTGATGACCAGCTTGATTTCAAGACAATCTTCGGCAGTGCCAAACAAGGCTGGATGTCGGACGACTGGAAGAATCCGACTTCGGACATCACGCCTCTTCTGGATGCCATCCTCGCCGAGATTCCTGCCCCGAAGATAGTTGAGGGCACGCCTCAACTTCAGGTGACCTCCCTGGAATATTCCCCTTACGTCGGGCGTATCGCTGTCGGCAAGCTGACACGGGGCGAACTTCATACCGGCCAGCAGGTCAGCCTTTGCAAAAGGTATGGAGTGGTGGAGAAGCACAAGATCAAGCAGCTGATGGTTTTCGATGGCCTTGGAAAGGCCAATGTGGACAGTGTCCAGTGCGGTGACATCTGCGCTGTTGTCGGCATTGACGGATTTGAGATCGGTGACACGATCGCGGACTCCGAGAAGCCCGAGGCTCTCCCGCCGATCTCCATAGACGAGCCTACAATGAGCATGCTCTTCACAATCAACAATTCACCGTTCTTTGGCAGGGACGGCAAGTTCGTGACATCAAGGCACATCAAGGATCGTCTGGACAAGGAGTTGGAAAAAAATCTCGCCCTTAAGGTCAAGCCTGGCCTCAACGCGGATTCATTTGTGGTCTACGGACGAGGTGTCCTCCATCTTTCCGTTCTGATCGAGGAGATGCGCAGGGAAGGGTTTGAGCTTCAGGTCGGTCAGCCAAAGGTTCTGGACAAGACCATTAACGGCCAGCGTTGCGAGCCTATAGAGGACCTTTCCATCGAAGTTCCGGAGCAGTTTGTCGGAGCGGCGATAGAGCTTGCGACCCGCAGGAAAGGAGCTCTTCTTCACATGGAGCCCAGAGGCGACAGGACCCTTCTGAACTTTGACATCCCGACAAGAGGGCTTATGGGCCTTAGGAGCAATCTTCTGACAGCCTCACAGGGTGAGGCCATCATGGCTCACAGATTCAAGGAGTATCAGCCTTACAAGGGTGAGATCGAGAACCGGACGAATGGCTCTCTAGTGTCTCTTGAGACAGGAACCGCGATAGCGTATTCAATGAACAAGCTTCTGGACAGAGGCAAATTCTTCATTGATCCCGGTGACGAGGTTTACTGCGGTGAGGTTGTCGGTGAGCACACGCGTGAGAGGGATTTGAACATCAACATCTGCAAGACAAAGAAACTGACAAACGTTCGCGCCGCCGGATCGGATGAGAAGGTAGTGCTGCCGCCTCCGGTGAAGATGTCGCTTGAGGAGATGCTTGAGTACATCCGTGAGGATGAGCTTGTGGAGGTGACTCCGCACCATCTGCGGATGCGCAAGATCCTTCTTGACCCTATGGACAGGAAGCGTGCCGGAGGGGCGAGTGATGACGAATAGTCAAACTATTCGCGAAAAGATTTTATATTCGGAAAATTTTGTGTACCTTTGCAACCCTCAAATCTGTTTACCGGGTCTATGGATGAAAATTTGATGATTCCTATAAATGGATTGCCCCAAGGCAGGACGGAGTTCCGCCGGCGGGTAGGGAAGAAGTTCTTTGAGCATTTTGAGAATTCAGAGATTTTGGCCGCGGATCTTGAAGTCGATGTTTCTGTGGAAAAGTCAGGACACTTCATCGGGGTTGACTGCGATGTCGCGGGAGAGGTCACTGTAGTCTGTGACAGGTGCCTTGACGATCTGAGGCTTCCGGTCGGAACCGGGGTCAGCCTGAGTGTGAAGTTCGGTCGGGAACCGGCGGAAACCAGCGATGCGGATGAGGAGGGAAGAGAGATTGTCTGGCTTCCGGAGTCGGATGCGGATCTTGATCTTGGTCAAATAGTCTATGACTATGTTTGCCTGTCTCTGCCCATGCAGAGAGTCCATCCGGATGGAGAGTGCGATCCCGAGGCGGTGGCTTATCTGAGTTCTGAGGATGATCGGGAAGCGGTACCAAAATGCAAAGATGCTTCATTGCCGTTCGCGTCACTGAAGGATTTGATGAATGAAGAGAAATAATAAATTAAAAGATAATTAACTATGGCACATCCGAAACACAAGGTCTCTAAGCAGAGAAGAGACAAGAGAAGGACCCATGATTTCGCTCCGGTTCCCACTCTCGCAACTTGCCCTAACTGCGGCGCAACTGTGATGTATCATCACATCTGCCCTGAGTGCGGTTACTATAGAGGACGTCAGATCATCGAGAAGAGCGCCGAGTAGTCTCTTCTGTGGAAAACCAATGGTCCCATAGTTCAACGGATAGAACGGAGGTTTCCTAAACCTTAAATATAGGTTCGATTCCTATTGGGACTACCAAAGAGGCCCGCCGTATACGGCGGGCCTCTTTGTTGTTTTGGTGATGTGAAATATTCTGACTATTTTCGTGTTGTACAACTTACATGCGTGTGATCATGAAAAAAGCGACTCTTTTGATGTCTCCGGCAAGATCGGGCAGTAATGATAGGAGGATCTGAATATGCCTTCTCAGATGCTGCCGTCCCTGCTTCTTTACATTCTGGCCCTCGGCTACACCCCTGGGCCGTCCAATCTGTGCGCTTTCCATTCTGGAATCCATTTTGGCCGCAGGCGGGCTATGACTGTCTGGTGGGGTTTTGTGATAGGTTTCCTGATCATAGACAGCACGCTTGTGCTTGTGACGCATTTCCTTGGAGATGTGCTCGGCTCCTATGTCAGATGGCTTTCTTATGCCGGGGCGTTTTACATGGTCTGTCTCGCCGTGATGATAATCGTCAAGTCCGGCCAGTCAAAGGAGGAGATGGCAAAATCCTGCACGATCGGAACAGGAATAATCATAGAGGTCACCAACGCAAAAGTGTGGATGTTCTGTTTGACCGCTTTGGGGACATTCGTTCTGCCATATTCAAGCTCATTGCTCGAACTCGCGAAGGTCGGGGCCTTGCTGATACTCGCTGGACCTGTCGCCAACCTTGTCTGGCTAGTGGCTGGTTCCAGCCTTGACAACCTGATGGAGAAACATGGGCGTTTGGTTGACATTCTGCTTTCCGCTGCACTTGTACTCAGCGCGTTTTTTCTTCTTTTTTGATTGATCCCCGGCTGGAGCGAAAGAATCCTTATCTGCGTGGGAAGCGGACAGTGAAGCATGCTCCCTTGAGGGAGAATGACTTGGAATAAAAAATCTCCCCGTTGCATTTCTCGAGGATATTCCTGCAGATTGACAACCCCAATCCGGTTCCGTTGCTTTTTGTCGTGAAGTTCGGCGTGAAGAGCTTGGATCGGTTCTCATCGCTTACTCCAGGTCCGTTGTCCTCGAACACGATGTCGTAGTAGCCTTCCTTGGACGAGAGACGGAGTGACACCACAATCTGTCCAACGAAAGGTTCCAGCCCTTTCTCCTCGGCTTCCGTCTGGGCGTTCTCGATCGCCTGCACAGCATTGTTTATCAGGTTTGCAAACACTCGTGTGAGCTGCGGCTTGGGACCTTTGACGGTCGCGTTGTCAAGGCCCAGATAGGAGAATCTGATGTTGTCCCTGCTGTCAAAAAGGTCGATCTCCTCCTTGAGGAGTTTGTCAAGATTGATCTCCACCGGTTCCTCTGTGTAGAGTTTGGCAAAGGTGGAGAACTCATTGGCAGTGTCCGCAAGCAGGTCGATCTGCTTCAGAACCTCCGAGGAGACTTCGTCAAATCTCTCCGACCATGCCGGATTTCCATTCTTCTTCATCCGGATAAGCCTCTGGATCTGCAACTTGATCGGGGTCAGAGGGTTTTTGATCTCGTGGGCTACCTGACGCGCCATGGTTGCCCAGGCCTTGTCTCTCTCGGCCTGGGTCAGCTTTCTTGTGGAGTTGTACAGATCGTGGACCATAAGGTTGTAGGCCCGCACCAGACGGGCTACCTCGTCATCACGCTCGTAGACTATATATTCAAGATTGTTGATGTTCGCCTCGTTCATCTTGCGTCCCATCTCTGACAAAGGCTTGAACATCTTGTCCACAGCCGTCGCGGTGATGAAGCGCGCGAGCAGCAACAGGATCATGAACACGGTGATGACGGAGATGGAATGCAGCACGGCCTCTGATTTGAAGTCGAAGCTTTCGTCCGTGTAGGGAGAGCACATGATGGCGATCATCTTGCCCTGCGCGTTGAACACCGGCGCGTAGAGGAAGTAGGTCCGTTTGGCTCCGATGTTCTCTTTGCCGATGAAATACCTCTTGTTCTTGAATATTATGCTTTCGTACGCGTCCGGATTCATTCTCGATCCGAGCAGCATCAAGTCGAAGACTTCCGGTGTGGTGGAGCGGAATTCCTTGCCGCTGGTGGTGTAGAGCGTGATGTCGGACTTCATCGTGTTGCTTATGTCCTCCAGAATTCCCGACGCTTCCTGGGTGCTAAGGTCCGTGAAATCATGAACATACCGGCACCTTGCCTGGAGCAGGGTCTGGAGTGAGTTGATCTTGTCCGCCATCGAGGATCTCAGATTGGCGTTGTTCCTCCGGTACACGAAGAGGACGCTGACGGTGGCCAGGGTGATCAGCGTCATGATCAGAGCAAGCATCATGGCTGAGTTTATCCTGGATTTGTAGTAGTTGCTTTCCCGGTGCCTGGGATGGACGCGTGTGAGGGTGAGGAGTGAGAGACAGAAGTAAAAGATCAAGGTAAGGAAAAGGAACTCAACAATATAGGTGTAGTTCTCGGTTTTTGGCCGGGACACGATGATCAGGTCATTGTCTGAGATGTTGTTGACAAAGTGCGTGTAGCCGTTCATCCGCACGATCCCGTCAACGGCCTCGCTGATCTCGCGCTCAAGGTCCTCGTCCACTATGGTTGGATAGGAATAGTTGCCTTTGTAGGAGGTAAGGACCTTGTTGGAGTACTTGGCATAGGAATATCTTGCCGGGATCAGGACATCTCCAGGGGCTGAGTATCCAAGCAGGTGAGCGTAGCCCTTGTTCTCTCTGTTTGACTTGGGAAACACCCTCAGAAGCATCATTGTAACCCCGCTGTCGTGGTTGTAGTAGGCGAAGCAGCCTGCATAGAGGCTGTGTCCTCCCTCGTCTCTCATGTACCGGAACCGTGATCCTTCCGAGATGGGTATGCCTCTGGTCAGCATCCCGGTGAAGTAGGCTATCGCGCCTTTGTCCTCTTCGTTCTCAGGAAACAGCTCCACTGTCATGTCGTAATTCTGGGAGGCCCTCAGCAGGTAACTCTCGATGATTCTGTTCAGAATGATGATGTTGCTGTTCTTTATTATTGAAAGTGTTGAAATCAGTTGGTCTGAAGCGATTTTCTCCTCAGCCCGCCTGAGCTCCAATTCCAGGCTGATGTCCCGTTCGATTGACAGCCTGTTGGCCCACACCTTGACTCTGTCCTGCTCCTTTCGCAGCCCCAGGGTTCCGGTCATGAAAACCATGTAGGCCGCCAGCGCTATCGCTGTGATGGTCCGGCTTCCGACGGAGAACAGGTCGTGCCTTATTCCGAGCAGATGCTTTAGCGCTGGCATGAGCAGCTGGGTGAGGAGCGGGATTGTCATCAGAAGCCCTGTGACTGTCAGATAGACAAGGAAACTGTACACGTCAAGGTCGTTGAGCTGGTAAAGCTCCAAAGTAATGTTGGAGTTCAGTATGACGCTTTTGAACATGACGTGCACAAAGACCAGGACCCCTGCCATCAGTAAGGACACGCAGGCGGAGTAGAGCCAGAGTGTTCCTTTCCTGCGGCGTGCCTTGAGGATCCTTCTGAAGATGTCGTTTCTTGTCACGAAGACGCAGCAGACGCTAAGGATTATCAGCAGCGAGACTGTCAGCACCGCCCCCAGAGAGTTGAACAGCTGGCCGTCGGCGTAGACCGTAGGAGAGAAAAGCCAGGAACTGTTCTTCATGTTCTCGCCCCAGAAATAGGTGGCGATGATCACTGCGAGCAGGCAAGAGAGCACCAGGACAAGCCTTTTGAGTGTCTTTTTCTCGAACAGATGCAGCAAGGATGCGATGATGAAGCATGCGATCGCAAGCCATGTCATTGTCGAGTGCGTGGCAGCGGACTGCCCGGAGGCTGAATTCGCCGCGATCTTGAGCACCGGCTTTCCATCGAGAGTGACCGGTGATCCGCTGCTTTCGGACAGGGGCACGATAGTGTAGTTTCTCCCTAATCCAAGTTTTCTGTTCACTCCGTTCGGGCTTTCCTCGGACATCGAGTCCATGACCTCAAGCCCCGCGATGACTTTCCTGCTGCCAAGGCTTTTCGATTTCACCAGATACCATTTCTGGCCATAGTTCACGAATGATGGATCCTCGCCCACCAGGACAAGAGGGGAGACGGCACTTTCCCTGAGCTTGGAGAGTCTGGCGAGAACCATCCTTGAGGCTATGTTGTCATTCCTGATCGGAAACTGGTTGCTCCAGGACTGGAGGGTGTCATCAATGTACCTGTAGATGACCATGTCACGCGGAACATTGTTGTGGCCTGCCCATGTCCTTCTGTCTGCGGTGAGGGCCGAGTTGATGTACTCATCAAGCAGGTGCATTCTGTCCGTTATGGTCCTGCTGACCCTTTGCGCCACTCTTTCAGTGTTGCCCGGAAGATTGCTTGCGGACAGCGAGAAAACGAGAAGGATTATGGCGAACGCCATAAATCCCCCGGCCAGACAGTTTCTTATGCCAAACCTTCTTGTGCTCATTCGTGATGGTAAGGTTCTCTTTTTATGATTGTGAAGGCCCTGTAAAGCTGTTCCGCGAATATGGCTCTGACCATCTGGTGCGGGAAAGTCATCCTCGACAGGGACATCTTGCCGTCGCATCTGTCGTAGACCGCTTGCGAGAAGCCGTAGGCGCCGCCGATGATGAATACAACATCTTTGCCACCGCAGGCCATCTTTCGGATTTCCTCGGCGAACTCTACGGAACGGAACTCCTTACCGTGCTCATCGAGCAGGATGACCTTGTCCGAGGGCTTTATGTTCTTGAGCAGGATCGTCCCCTCCTTGTCCTTTATCTGGTCCTTGGTGAGCGCCGAGGTGTTCTTAAGCTCAGGGATTTCGCAGACGCTGAACGGGACGTAGTGAACCAGTCTGGAAGAATATGTCTCCAGACCTTTCCGCACCCAATCAACATCGGTCTTCCCGACAGTAAGCAGGCTGATCTTCATGGTTGCAAAAATAAGAACATGTCTTGATTTTTCAAAATGAAAGTGGCTCGGTATTTGTTGCATACCTTAAGTTTGTCATGAAGGCTTTTGCAAGGATATTAACAGCTGTCGCTGTCATGATTTTCGGGGTCAACGGCACCGCCGCCGCTGACAGTTATGATGTGTTCGTCCCGATTGCGAAGTATCTTGGCCGGGGTGATGCGGAGAGACTTTCCGTGTGGTTTGATGACAATCTTGAGATAACAATCATGTCCACGACGAACGTGTCGAGCAAGAATCAAGCGAAGCAGATACTCAAAGCCTTTTTTGACAGCCATACTCCGCGTTCTTTCGAGATCCGGCATACCGCGTCAAGATCCAATTCCAAGTATGCTCTTGGTTTTATGAACGCCGGCGGGGAGGTTTTTGAAGTCACGATCTTTGTCAGCAACTGTGGTGACAGTTACAAGATTCAGCAGTTGAAAATAGACAGGATCCGGTGACCGGGATCCAGAAAAACGTAAAATGACATTCTACTTAAGACACATAGCAAGAATCGTATCTGTGACCGTCCTGCTTGTTATCCTTTTCCTTCCTGATGCCTTGGCGCAGGCGACAAAGGTGAAGGGGCAGGTCGTGGATGCTTCCACGGGCGAGGGCATCCCCTTTGCCGGAGTCTATTTCAAAAACTCGACGGTGGGGGTTTCGGCTGACATGAACGGTTGTTTTTTTCTTGAGACAAGAGACACCTTGAGCCTGCTCTCGGCTTCCATACTTGGCTACGAAGAACAGATCAAGAAGATCAACATCCGGAGTTTCAACGAGGTGAAATTCTCTCTTAAGCCTGTCCATGACCAGTTGAACGCCGCGGTGGTGAAGCCGGACGACCGCTACATGCGCTCCATCTTGAGAAAGATAGACGAGGCGAAAGACAGGAACAATCCCGAAAGACGTCCCATGTACAGTTGCGATGTCTACACCAAGATGGAGCTGGACGTGACGAATCCGCAGAGTCCGCTGATAAGCGGTTTTATGCCGAAGGATTTCAAGTTTGTCTACGACTACATGGACACTTCTGTGGTCTCCGGCATGCCGTTCCTGCCTGTCCTTATCTCGGAATCGACATCAAAGTACTATCACAGAAGCGATCCGCCCTCAAACAGGGAGGTCATCAAGGCGACCAGGATATCCGGGGTTGACAGCAATCCCATGCTTGCTCAGTTCACGGGGAACATGTACGTGAAGACCAACTTCTATGAGAATTACATCAACATATTCCAAGTTGAGATTCCTTCGCCTCTGTCTTCCTCGGGAATGACATATTACAATTACTATCTTGTCGACAGTCTCAGTGTCGAGGGACGCAAGACCTACAAGATAAGGTTCCATCCTTCCAAATGGGTGTCGTCCCCGACCTTTGACGGAGAGATGTCCATAGATGCCGGGGAATACGCGCTGAGAGACATCCACGTGAGGCTCAAGAAGGGATCCAATGTCAATTGGGTCCGTGACATGACGATCGATGTCGTGAACATTCGCCTTCCGGACTCCACATGGTTCTACAAGCAGGACAGGATGTACGTCGATTTCTCGCCCACGATGCGTGATTCCTCGAAAATGATCACCTTCTTGGGGAACCGTCAGATAGACTATTCCTCTCCTGATTTCACTGTCACTTACAAGGATGACAAAGAAGACATCAACGCCCAGGTGCAGGCCGGGAAGAATGTCATCAACAATGACGAGGACTACTGGCAGGGTGTCCGTCCTTACCCGCTGAGCGAGAAGGAGAAAGGCATCTACAACATGGTCGACTCCATCAAGAACGTCCCGCTCTATAAGGATTTCTATGCCTTGGCGGACATGGTTGTCAACGGCTTTCTCAACACGGAATATGTCGGTTTCGGTCCCTATTCCTCCCTGTACAGCTTCAACGAGTTGGAAGGCGACCGTGTGCAGTTGGGAATCCGCACGACGAAAAAACTGAGCCGCCGGTTCAGAATCATGGGCTATGCCGCCTATGGCTTCAAGGACAAGACTTTGAAAGGAGGAGGAACGTTTGAGTACATGTTCGACAACCAGCCCACACGCAAGCTCACGCTTTCCTACAAGCATGATGTGATGCAGTTGGGCAAGGGCCCTTCCATCTATGGGAGCGGCGGCTTGATGTCATCGGTGCTGGCGAAGGCCAACAGCCAGAAAATGAGCATGGTGAATGATTATTCCCTGTCTTACCAGCATGAATGGTCGCAGAATTTCAACACAATAGCGGCATTGGAGAGCCGTCGTGTCTTCTCCAACATGTTCGTCCCCATGGTGTCTCCCGGAGGCTACAGGTTCAATTCTGTCGGGTACAACCAGGCACACCTTCAGCTTCGTTTCTCAAAGGATGAGATTGTGACAAGAGGAGTTTTCGACAAGCACTACATCTACTCGAAATACCCTGTCGTGACCGTTGATCTTATAGGGTCGACGAAGGGGATAGGCAAGAATGAATATTCCTATTTCCGCCCCGAGCTTTCCCTGCATTACACCCTTACGCTCCCGCCGCTGGGCCTTTCCAAGTTTGATTTCAACACGGGAACAATAGTCGGACGTGTTCCGTACCCTATGCTGAAGATCCATGAAGGCAACGGAACCTACACCTTCTCAAGAAATTCATTCGCATGCATGGACTATTATGAGTTCGCGTCTGATCTTTGGGCCACATTGTTTTGGGAGCACAATTTCAAGGGCTTTTTCCTTGGCAAGATTCCTTTGCTCAGAAGGTTGCAGTGGCGGGAGGTGGCTTCTTTGAGGGCTGCTTACGGTACTATCAGAAAGGAGAACAACGGCATCCTTGGGGAACAACGGTCCGGGGCTGTGATGCTCTTCCCGCAGGGCATGAACAAGCTGAACCGCCCTTATGTCGAGATGGGCGTCGGCGTCACCAACATATTCAGGTTCCTGCGTATCGACGCTTTCTGGCGCATGACCCATCGCTATGAAGTGAAGGACGGAGTGAAAGTTCCGCATGACAACCGTTTTGTGATCAACTTCGGTTTGGAGTTCAAATTCTGACGCCCTGGACGCGGATTATAGAGAGGGATTCTGTACCTTTGTGAAGATTATGGCCAGAAAGTTTACTATCTTACTGCTGATTGTCCTGTCATCGGCTTTATTAAGTGTTCCGTTCCTGGTTCAGGGAACGGGTTGGTTGTCTTTGATCGCGTTTGTGCCGTTGCTGTGGGCCGAGAACCTCGCCGCCAGCGATGGAATGAAGGGCTTTTGCCGGTGGCATTACCTGTGCTTTGTGCTTTGGAACGCCGCGACTACCTTCTGGGTCTGCAACGCAACGGTGGGTGGAGGAGTCTTCGCGATTCTCGCCAACGCTTTTCAGATGTCGCTCATTTTCGGACTTTTCAGGTGGAGCAGAAAATGGCTCAACGGTGCGCTTCCGTACATATTCCTTGCCTTCGCTTGGATCGCCTGGGAACGATGGTACCTGACCGAGGCGCAGATCAGTTGGCCATGGCTGGTGCTTGGCAACGCCTTCGCACGCACCACAGGATGGATTCAATGGTATGAATATACCGGAACCCTCGGAGGCTCGCTGCTTGTCTGGGCTGCCAATCTCAGTGTCTTCGGCATCCTTGATTCCATTGTGACCGGACGTTGGATGATGTTCAATCGGAAGGCCAGGTCAGCGGCTCTGTCAGGAACTTTGGCTTTGTTTGTCGCTCCTCCGGTGGTGTCTTCATTCCTGAAGCCTGAACCTTGTGACGAGACTCTTGATGTTGTCATCGCGCAACCAAACATCGATCCGTACAACAAGTTCGGGGGAATGACTCAAGCGGAGCAGAATGAGTTGCTGCTCGGCCAATTCGCCGACATTCAAGACAGCGTCCCCGTGCTTCTTGCCGCACCCGAGACATTCACTTGGGACGTGGTCACAAACGATCTGTCATCAAGTCCTACTGTCAGGCGCCTTACTTCTTTTTTGAAGGAGCACCCTAACGCCAATCTGCTTGTCGGAGCATCTTCGAGGACCTACTTGAAAAGGGCTCTCAGACCATCATGCACCGCCCGCCAGGCAGGGGACGGAGTGTGGATGGAAACACACAACTCGGCCTTGATGCTTGACGCTTTCAGCTATCCGGAGATATTCCACAAAAGCAAACTTGTCGTGGGTGTTGAGATGACGCCATACCCGGCGTTTTTCTGCAGGATTGATGATTGGCTTGGTGGGGTGATGGGGCGCGACATCGGCCAGAAAGAGATTGGACCTTTGCATTTCAATGAATATGCAACCTCTCCCGACGGCTCCGCCACAGTGAGGGAGACGATTCCAGTGGGGTGCGCGGTCTGCTACGAATCCGTTTACGGAGAGTATTGCACTGAATATGTCCGTGGGGGCGCGCGCCTTATGGCCGTGATCACCAATGACGCGTGGTGGGGTGACACCCCGGGCTATGTCCAGCATTTGTCGTATTCCAGCCTGAGGGCGATCGAGACACGCCGTTGGGTAGCCCGCAGCGCCAACACCGGCATCTCGGCCATAATCGACCCGTCGGGCAAGGTGGTCTCGCGCACCTCCTGGTGGAAGCCTGAGGTCCTTAAGGGCAAGGTCGGCCTGAGTGACGAAAAGACATTCTTTGTCATCCACGGTGACTTCATCGGGCGAATCTCAACCATGATGGCCGTGTTGATTCTTCTTGCGGCTCTCGTCCGGAGGTTCATTAAAAAAGGGGACTAAAGTCTGTCCCCTTTCTCATCATAAAGTTCATTCTGCAGAACTGTGAAGTCGGTCACCTCGATCAGGTTGATCCGGCATTTGTACTTCTTCTTCCACTTTCCGATAAAGGATTTGTCCGACAGCATGGCCGAGCCACGCTTCAGGTAGGCTCCCAGAATCGGGCTCACCTTAAGTGTCAGGTCGGTCTTCCCGTGCTCGACACAGTAGGCTATGTTCCGCTCGATCTGTTCATCGATCACGGCGCTTGACGAGATCTTGCCTGTGCCGTGGCACATAGGGCAGACCTCGGAAGTGTTGATCTCCGTGGCTGGACGGATCCTCTGGCGGGTAATCTGCATCAGCCCGAACTTGGTGAGGGGAAGCACGTTGTGTTTGGCCCTGTCGTTTTCCATGAGCGACTGCATGTACTTGTGAAGCTCATTGCGGTGCTCACCGGACTCCATGTCGATGAAATCCACTATCACGATTCCTCCCATGTCCCTAAGCCTGAGCTGCCGGGCGATTTCCTCGGCTGCTATCTTGTTGACCTCGAAGGTGTTCTCCTCCTGGTTGTCGGTCTTGGAGCGGATGCCGCTGTTCACGTCGATCACATTCAGCGCCTCGGTGGACTCGATGACCAGGTAGGCTCCCTGCTTCATCGGCACCACTTTGCCGAAAGAGCTTTTGATTTGCCTGGTGACCTCGAAATGGTCGAAGATTGGATCCTTTCCGTTGTACAGTTTGACAATCTTTTCCTGATCCGGTGAGATCAAGGAGATGTACTTCTTTGTCTCCTCGAAGACATTCTCGTCGTTGACGTAGATGTTGGAGAATGAGTCGTTCAGGAGATCCCTGAGGATGGTTGTGGTCTTGCTGTACTCTGTGAAAAGCAGCTGTATGCCCTTGAATTTGGCGATTTTCTGCCACGAGGACTCCCATTTCTCTATGAGAGACTTAAGCTCGGCCACAAGGACCGCCGCCCTTTTGCCCTCGGCCGCCGTGCGGATGATCGCCCCGTAGTTTTTAGGAAGGATGCTCTTGACCAGGGTCTCGAGTCTCTTTTTCTCCTCCTTTGAGGAAATTTTCTGGGAGACGCTTACCTTATCGGCGAAGGGAATCAGTACAATGTTGCGTCCTGCCAATGAAATTTCCGCGGTCAGTCGTGACCCTTTCGTGGAGATCGGTTCCTTTACGATCTGTACGATCATCATCTGTCCCGGCTTCAGCACATTCTCGATGCGCCCCTCTTTCTCAAGTACAGGTCCGATGTTGATGCCTGCGTACAGTTCGTGAAGATCCGTGTTCGGGTTGCTTTTGCGCACAAATTCATCGAATGGGGCAAAGTGGAGCCCCAGGTCAAGGTAATGGACAAAAGCTTCCTTCTTGTCTCCGATGTCCACAAAGGCAGCATTGAGCGCGGGAAGAATCTTCTTCACTTTTCCAAGGTAGACATCCCCGACGGAAAAGCTGTGCCCCTTGCTGGACTCTTTGTTAAGTTCAATCAGCCGGTGGTTTTCCATCAGCGCGATGCGAACTTCTGTCGATGTGACATCGACGATCAGATCTTTTTCTGATTTTTCTGACTCCATAAGGAAATTACAAAGGTGTTATAATAAGTTGATCTATAGCCAACCTATTGCTCAACGATAATAAAAAAGGCTGTCCGGCACTTCCGGTCAGCCTTTTTCTCTTAGCAGACTGCTAAAATGGCAGGCACAGAAGCATTACTTCTTCTTGTGTCTGTTCTTGCGCAAGCGTTTTTTACGCTTGTGCGTCGACATCTTATGTCTCTTTCTCTTTTTTCCGCTTGGCATAATAAAAGAAATTTAAAAATTATTTTTCCTCCTTGACAGCGTTCACGAAGACCTTTGCAGGCTTGAAAGCCGGAATGTCGTGAGCCGGGATGGTCATAGTTGTCTTCTTGGTGATGTTTCTGGCCGCCTTCTTCGCTCTGTGCTTGACAATGAAGCTGCCGAAGCCACGGAGGTACACAGGCTCTTTTCTGATGATGGAACCTTTCACTATGTCCATGAAAGCCTCGATAACGGACTGCACTGCGATTTTCTCGATACCGGTTGATTTCGCAACCTCATTCACGATTTCTGCCTTTGTCATAATCTATTAATATTTATTAGGATTTACCATAAATACACCCAAAGTTCGTTTGGGGTTGCAAAAATAGACTTATTTTTTTAATATTCAAAATCATATGCCAAATTATTATCCATATTTTTTTCTGGCACGGAGATTGACCATCTACGCGATCGCTTGTTGTACCACACTGATTCTGTCAAATTGGCAGTCGGAAGCGGTATATTTTATAACGTAGTGCATTATGAACACAGATAATAAGAATATTTTCTTCCCGGGCGCCGCCCCGGAAGTGAACATAATCCCTGTGATGCAGGGAGAAGACCAGATGAAGGTGGAAGCCGCGGATCTGCCCGAGACTTTGCCTATCCTGGCATTGCGGAATGCTGTGCTTTTCCCTGGGATGGTCTATCCTGTCACCATCGGAAGACAAAAGTCGATCGCGTTGATCAAGGACGCGGAAAAGCGGGACGCTTTCATCGGGGCTGTGCCTCAGGTGGATGTCACGGTGGAAGACCCTCATGAGAAGGATCTTTATGACTATGGCACGGTCAGCCGCATCATGAAGGTCCTTGAGATGCCGGATGGCACGATCACGGCTATCTTGCAGGGTGTCAAGCGTATGCGTATGAACGGTGTGGTGTCCTATGAGCCTTACATCACTGCGAGGGTCAAGTACATCGAGGACGTCATTCCCGAAAACGACAACAACACCAGAGTGATTGCCGAGTCTCTTAAGGAAAAGGCCGCGGTCATCATAAGGTCTTCCTCTTTCGCCCCTAAGGAGGCTGTCGGTGCATTGAAATCCATTGACAATTACGCCTTTTTGGTGAATTTCATCGCTACGACCGTCGAGGTGGAGAACTTTATGGAGAAGGTGCAGCTGCTTGGAATCGATGATGTCACGGTAAGAGCCATGAAACTGCTTCAGGCTTTGGACACCCAGATCCAGCTTCTGAAGATAAAACAGGAGATCAACCAGAAGGTAAAGAGCGACATCGACCAGCAGCAAAGAGAGTATTACCTCAACAATCAGCTCCGTACCATACAGGAGGAGCTTGGCATGGATGACGAGGAGGAATTCGAGAAGTTCCGCGCCAAGGCCAAGACGAAGAAGTGGCCGGAGGCTGTCGGAAAGCAGTTCGAGAAGGAACTTGCAAAGCTTGAGAAGTACAATCCGTCCTCGCCTGACTACAGCATCCAGTACAACTACATCGAGTTCATGCTCGACCTGCCGTGGGGCGAGATGTCGAAGGACAATCTTGACCTGAAGCACGCGAGGAAAGTGCTGGACAGTGACCACTACGGCCTTGACACAGTGAAGGAAAGGATCATCGAGTACCTCGCCGTCCTGAAATTGAAAGGGAGCATGAAGTCCCCGATTCTCTGTCTCTACGGTCCTCCGGGAGTGGGCAAGACAAGTCTCGGAAAATCAATCGCAAAGGCGTTGGGCAGGAAGTATGTCCGGATAGCCCTCGGAGGCATGCATGACGAGGCCGAGTTGAGAGGCCACAGGAAGACTTACATCGGCGCTTTGCCGGGACGTATCCTGAACGGAATCGACAAGGCCGGGACATCCAATCCTGTGATAGTCCTGGACGAGATCGACAAGGTGGGAAGCGACTACAAGGGCGATCCTTCGTCAGCCCTTCTGGAAGTGCTTGATCCAGAGCAGAACATAGCGTTCCACGACAACTATCTGGACATAGACTACGACCTCTCCAACGTGTTGTTCATCACGACAGCCAACAACATCTCGACGATCCAGTCAGCCCTGTTGGACAGAATGGAGTTGATCAACGTCACAGGTTATCTTGCCGAGGAGAAGATGGAGATCGCCAAGCGTTACCTGGTGCCTAAGGAGCTTGAGGAGCACGGAATCGGCAAGAAGGAGCTCCGCATCGACAAGGCCGCCCTGGCGGCGATAATCGATGAGTACACCCGTGAGTCCGGTGTCCGTGGCCTTGAGAAGCAGATTGCCAAGATCGCCCGTGTGACGGCCAAGAAGATCGCGTTGGGGGAGGAGTACCCTTCTGTCATCAAGAAGGAGAATCTCAAGGAATATCTCGGGCTGCCGACCAATTTCCACGACCTGCAGAAAGGGAATGAGGCTCCCGGTGTTGTGACCGGCCTTGCCTGGACACAGATGGGCGGCGAAATTCTTTTCGTGGAGAGTTCGGTGAGCAATGGAAAGGGCGTCATGACGATGACAGGAAATCTGGGAGACGTGATGAAGGAATCCGCCACGATCGCCTATCAGTACATCAAGGCTCATCCGGGTCTTGCCAAGATGACTTCCGAGGAGTTCGGCGCCAAGGACATCCACGTCCATGTCCCTGAGGGAGCCGTTCCTAAGGACGGCCCGTCTGCCGGAATCACAATGGTCAGCTCAATGGTCTCCGCACTGCGTGGAGAGGCTGTGAAGCCCGGGATCGCGATGACCGGTGAGATGACGCTCAGAGGCCGTGTGCTTCCTGTGGGCGGAATCAAGGAGAAGATCCTCGCCGCCAAACGCGCCGGAGTGACGGAGATCGTGATAAGCGAGGACAACCGCAAGGATGTCGAGGACATCAAGCCGGTCTACGTTGAGGGGCTGACATTCCACTACGTCAAGAACATTGACGATGTGATTTCTTACATATTCAAAGATTAATTTCTATCTTAGCGGTCATAAGGGATTCCCGGGACGCCGCTGTCCAAGTCAATGGTGTGACAGGTTTGTCTTCGGGATGGTCAGAATAATCGTTATGGACGTAAGGATAGAGAAGAGTTGGAAAAAAGCGCTGCAAAGTGAGTTCGACAAACCCTACTTCGCCGCGCTTGCGCGTTATCTTCACGAGGAGAAAGCGAAGGGGAAGGTGGTCTTTCCTCCCGGCCCGGAGATTTTCAAGGCTTTTGAGTTGACCCCCGTCGATCAGGTCAAGGTGGTGATTCTCGGGCAGGACCCCTACCACGGCTATGGCCAGGCGATGGGGCTGAGTTTCTCGGTGCCGGACAACGTGCCGGCCCCACCGTCGCTCAAGAACATATTCAAGGAAATCGAGGATGACCTCGGTGTCAAGATGAGCGGCCGTCCTGACCTTGAGAATTGGGCGCGTCAAGGGGTTCTGCTTCTGAACTCAATCCTGACCGTCCGCTCGGGAGAGGCGGCCTCACACAGCGGAATAGGCTGGCAGAAGTTCACTGATGCCGTAATCCGCTACATTTCAGATAATTGCACTGGTGTCGTTTTTCTGCTGTGGGGCAATTACGCCAGAAGTAAGAAGGATCTCATCGACACTTCCAGGCACCACGTGCTGGAGGCGGCGCATCCGTCACCGTTGGCAAGGGGCGCTTTCTTCGGCTGCCGTCACTTCTCCAGGACGAACGAGATACTTGCCGGCGAGGGCAAGGCTCCTATAAACTGGCGGTTGTGAATCAGGAGAGGAGAGCCTGTCATTCTGTTTTTGACAAGGTGGGCAATCACCTTTGGATAATGTTAGATAATGTATTTTACAGTAAGTAATTGCCTATTTGCGAAAGTTTGGAAATGAATCACCGCACAGCATTGTTCCCAGGGTCTTTCGACCCGTTCACGTCAGGCCATCTCAACATTTTGACAAGGGCGCTGACCATCTTTGACGAGGTTGTTGTGGCCGTGGGAATCAATCAGGACAAGCGCGGCTTCTTTTCGATGGAGCAGCGCGAGGACATCATCCGTCAGGCCACCCGTGGAATGGACGGAGTCCGGATCATTCACTATGAGGGGCTTACCGTTGACATCTGTCGTGAACTTGAGGTCCGCCACATTGTCAGAGGGGTTCGGAATATGACCGACTTTGACAATGAGCAGGCGATCGCGGACGCGAACCGTCATCTGGCTCCGGAAGTGGACACAATCATTATTCCTACCGCCCAGGAATATTCCCACATCTCCTCATCGGCCGTGAGGGATGTTGTCCGCCATCATGGTGATCTGTCTCAGTTTATCCCTGAGGGAGTCGTGTTGCCTGAGGTCGGATGAGAAGGTTCGCGATAATATTCACAGGCCTTTTTTTATGCCTGGCACCGTCGCTTCATTGCGCCGGGCAGATCGACTCGACACGCCTGGCGGCTCTCGACGCGCGTTTGGAAGAGTATTTCCGTACGCTTGAACCCGAAAGGATCGAGGTGAAGAACGATGAGTGTGACCTCCTGATCAGTTCCGCCAAGGACTCCGCCCTTCAACGCCACATTGCCCTTAAGATTTATGACCACTACCTTGAGTCTCCTGTGATGGGCGATGAGGCTGTGGCTATTCACTTGACAGACAAGTGGTTCGCACCAGGTCTAATAGACTTGGGGTCTGATGAGGCGCTTCTGAACGCCAAGGTTTACGCCGATTTCAACCGTCAGTCATTGTTGGGAATGAAGGCTCCGGCCGTGGAGATGGAAACACCGGAGGGAGTCAAGGTTGAGGTCGGTGGACAGTCCGCCCGTTACCGTGTGCTGTTCTTCTATGACACGGACTGTTCCAAATGCAAGGTGGAGACGATCCTGCTGCGTTCCAAACTTAACACGAGAGACTGGCCGATAGATGTTTACGCCATCTACACCGGTGTTTCCGCGGAAAGTTGGAAGGAGTGGCGTGACTCAAAGTTCACCGTCCGCGCTCCCAAAACAAAGGTCATTCATCTCTGGGATCCCGAGGTCAGGTCTGATTATCAGATGAAGTACGGTGTGATCCAGACCCCGAGAATGTTCCTTTTGGACCGTTCCGGCACCATCATCGGCAGGGGGATGGACACCAAAGCGCTTGAGCTGCTTCTTGACATAGTCTTGTCTGACGCTTCTTATGAATATGGCGGCTCGGCCTCCTCCGTTTTGATGGACAAGCTTTTCAGCGTGGACCAGGATGTCGCTTCCATGGCGAGGGCGCTGGAGGACAGAACCTTGGCAAAAGGTGACACCGCCTTCTTCAAGCACCTTGAAGGTGATCTGCTCTACTGGCTTTCATCCCGTCGTGACGAAACCAGCAAGGAAGGCACCATCCCTTTCATCGATGAATATATCCTCTTGCGTCCCGAGATTTGGAACACTCCGGACGACACACTTAAGGTCGTAGGCCTTGCCCGTATGATGAAGGACCTCCTTTCCCGCACGCCCGTCGGCTCCAAATTGCCGAAGGCCAAGGCTCTTGTTTCCTTGATTCCCCAGGCTGAATCCAGGCCGCACGCCCGCGTCCGGCCCGGTCGCATTACTCAGCCGCCCGGGGAAGCTTCCTCTTCCCTCCGGAATTCCTGCCCTGCCGTCAAAGGTGGCATCAAAGGTCTGGAGCCGCCTGAGGGAGGTTCCTCTTCTCTCCGGAATTCCTGCCCTGCCGTCAAAGGTGGCATCGAGGGTCTGGAGCCGCCTGAGGAAGGTTCCTCTTCTCTCCGGAATTCCTGCCCTGCCGTCAAAGGTGGCATCAAAGGTCTGGAGCCGCCTGAGGAAGGTTCCCCTTCTCTCCGGAATTGGATCAGAAAATGGAACCGCCTGCGCGGAAAGGGCGGCTACATCGTCTTCCATTCGGAAGGCTGCCCGGTCTGCAAGGCCGAACTCTCTGCCGCTGACTCCCTTGGCCTTAGGACCTTGGACGTGAATGTAGATGAGATAATGGTCTCTCATCCCGATCTTGGCAAAGCTCTCCTTGACACCTTCGACCTCTCCTCAATGCCTATGATCCTTGAGGTAGGTCGCCACGGCGTCATTCGCCGCCGCTATGTCTCATTCAGGCCATAGCAGCATCTTTGTCTTTGTGCAGTCACTTTCCAGCCTGAATCCGACAGTATCTTGATCAGTATCTTGATCAGTATCTAGAACTCCTTGCCGGCGTCCGTTCCCTCCGGAATCCTTCTGGCTTCCAGAGATTTTTCCGCCGCCGTCTCAGCCGCCGCCGTCATGGCCACCTTGGTTGTCTCTCTCCCTGCCGTCTCGGCTGACACTATGGCCGAAAAAGGTCTGGAGACAAGCGTGTCTCGCCATTTTTATGAACATCCGGATAACTCGACGTGGAGAGCAATGGCTTTGTAATAAGCACTTTAGTTGTATCTCCTAATGCCCGCTGCGGGTATGAGGAAGTGTGCTTAATCTATTGAATTACAGGGTGTTGTCTTTCATGAGCATCAATTAGGTCCGACCTTCGCAAGGCGGAGCAGCGCCGTCAAAGACACTGCCATCACTGCCATCACTGCCATCATTGCCATCACTGCCATCACTGCCATCACTGTCATCACTGTCTTCACCGCTATCTTCATCACAGTGCGTAATCTCTAATCAAAAAAGTTTGTTGTTTGGACATAGAATGCTTATCTTAGCGAAAATCCTGAGTATTTACGCCATAAGAGGCGGAATCGGCTGAGGCCAAGGTGGTTGAGAACGCCTGCAGGAGGAAGCCCACGGCATGGATCGGGCGGAATCGGCTGAGGCCAAGGTGATCGGGGGCAATTTCTGATCCAAGGGACCAGACACATGATGAACGATAACAACTTAAACATTGAACTATGACCTCAAAAAAGCGTAAGATCATCCCGAGAGGCGTGGCGGTTCACGTCTTTCAGAGGGCAAGACACGGTTTCGTGGTGTTCTACAACACCAAAGACTCGTTGGTGTTTTTCACGATCTTTTGTGTCGTCGCCATAAGGTACAAGGTACGAGTGCTCGGACTGTGTATAATGCACAATCATGTTCACATCCTGTTGGAAGATGTCACTTCCGCCAAGGTCGCGAATTTTCTGCGCGATCTCAACTCTTGGTTCACAAAGGCCTATAATTCCAGACATGGCTTGTCCGGCAATCTGTTCGGTGTCTATGGTACCTCGGTCAAGAGTGATGACAAGGCCGTCAGGACGGCTCTGGCCTACGTCAACAACAATCCTGTGGAAGACAGGATGTGCCACCGTGCTGAGGAATGGCGCTGGAACTTCATCGCATATGCCGGAGCCAAACAACCATATTCAGAGAAAACGGTGCTGTCACGCGCCTCAGCGGGACTAAGAAGATCTTTGAAGATGGTTGATTATTTCCAGACCACAGGGAGGCCTTTGCTTTACGAAAGGCTGGATGAACTGCTTGATCCTCTGAATGTCAAAGAGAAACAACAGCTGACAGACTTCATTATCCGGAAATATTCCTGCATTGATTTCAACCGTACCGTCGGCTTTTATGGCAGTTAAGAAAAGATGGTCGGCGCGTTCTCGTTCAACACCGGATCTGAATATGACCTCGACGAGCCCTTCGATTCGAAATCGGGGCGGGCCTACGGAAAGATGACGCGGTACCTCGCCGCCGACAAACGCTTCAAGGACATCGGCGACATATTCCGTGAAGCGATGGAGATTCGTTTTGAATATTTCGATGAGCTTGTCAGCCGTTGCCTTGTCTCTCCTGCCCATGCAAAGAAATTCCTGCATATTCAAGAAACGGATGTGGAGAATAAGTTGCTGACATTCAGATGATAATAATGTCCTCCTCCCCGCTGAACCGGAAGGGAGGATGGTAGTTTATCGTGTTGAGAGGCAGTGGTTTACCCTCCATGCGGCTTTGGCTTACCCCTTTATGGGGCATACATTCCGTTGAAAGCCTTCTGAGCTTCTGGCCCGTGGAGCTGCAGCCGCGAGGTTAATGCGTTGGAGGGCGGTTTTGAGTCGTTTGAATGAATGAGAGAGAGCGGGTGGGAGATGATGTTTGAGAGATGGTGAGATTAGAGAGAAGAGATGAGAGTGAAGAGATAAAGAAGAGGATGAGGCAGAGATGAAGAGGAAGAGGAAGAGATAAAGAAGGGATGAAGAGGAAGAGATAAAGAGGAAGAGGATGAGAGAGAAGAAGATGACAGAAAAGAGAGAGAAGAAGATGAGAGAGAAGAGAGTGTGCGATAGGGAGTTGGTGATGTTGAGAGTAAGAGAGTAAGAGAGTAAGAGAGTAAGAGAGTAGGGAGTGAAGAGTGTGAGAGGAAGACTTCAGATACGGCCGCTACTCCCAGGAGAAATGCGGTGCTGTCTGACGGAAGGAACGGAAGGCGGAAGGAGCGTAAGACGGAAGGAGTGGGAGACGGATGAGGATGTGAAATGATGATAATCGCAAGTTCCTTCAGCCGGACATGGTATTCTTCTCTGAGGAAATGTAGTCAAGGCCTTGGCGCGAAGCGCAAGTGCCTTCCGCCTGACCGGTCAATGGCGCAATGACAGGGAATCCTACCCTATGACATGCTTTAGGATCCTGGCCAGCTGGTCAGAGCAAGAAGAGCCACGGCCGTGGCAGTTGACCCCGGACAGGATTTCGGCAGCCTTGGACGCGTTCATTCCCTCCAGAAGTCTGCCGATTGCCTGGAGATTTCCGTCACATCCCTTGATGTAGCGAAGATTGTGTATTTTCCCGTCCACCAGGTCGAAATCAATCTGAACGGAGCACACGATTGCGCTGGGAACCGCGGTTATGTGTCTGACACCATCGGACGTTTTGTCAGAGATCACCTTGAAATCATCACCTATCGCCATAATTGTTATCATTAAACGATTAATGTCGCAAAATTATAAACTTTTTACAAAAATGGAGTAAATTTGCACGGCATTTGAAGAAAAACAATGCCGGTGCAACTGAAAATTATTTTCTAAATTCATAGAATTATGGTATCATACAAAGATCTTGGCCTTCTCAACACAAGAGAGATGTTCGCTAAGGCCGTAAAGGGTGGCTATGCGATCCCTGCGTTCAACTTCAACAACATGGAGCAGCTTCAGGCTATTATCCAGGCTGCCGCGGAGGAAAAGTCACCGGTAATCCTTCAGGTTTCCAAGGGAGCCCGCAACTATGCCAACCAGACCCTTCTTCGCTACATGGCGGAGGGTGCTGTGCAGTATGCCAAGGAATTGGGTTGGGAGCATCCTCAGATTGTTCTTCACCTTGATCATGGTGACAGCTTCGAGCTTTGCAAGAGCTGCGTGGACATGGGATTCTCATCAGTGATGATCGATGGCTCCGCCCTTCCGTATGAGGAGAACATAGCTCTCACCAGGAAGGTGGTTGACTATGCTCATCAGTTTGATGTTGTGGTAGAGGCCGAGCTTGGTGTTCTTGCCGGCGTTGAGGAGGAGGTCTCCGCTGAGGAGTCTCACTACACAAAGCCCGAGGAGGTTATCGACTTCTCTACCCGTACTGGATGCGATTCCCTCGCGATTTCCATCGGTACCTCTCACGGAGCCTACAAGTTCAAGCCTGAGCAGTGCACAAGAGACCCTAAGACCGGCCGTCTTGTACCACCTCCACTCGCTTTCGATGTTCTCCACGAGATCGAGAAGAAGCTTCCTGGATTCCCTATCGTGCTTCACGGATCCTCCTCAGTACCTCAGGAGTATGTTGACATGATCAACAAGTACGGTGGAAAGCTTCCTGACGCTGTCGGTATCCCTGAGGATCAGCTCCGCGAGGCGGCCAAGAGCGCGGTCTGCAAGATCAACATCGACTCTGACTCCCGTCTCGCCATGACCGCTGTCATCCGCAAGATCTTCGTTGAGAAGCCGGCTGAGTTCGATCCAAGAAAGTACCTCGGACCAGCCCGCGATGAGATGAAGAAGCTCTACAAGCACAAGATTGTGGATGTCCTCGGTTCTGACGGAAAGGCTGAGTAAGCAACTTCTTGGAGCATAAGCTCTTGATAGTCAGCTAAAGAATGTGTATCCTCCTGCCCTTTCTGGGTGGGAGGATATTCATTTTACATGTTCATAGATAGTGGGTTGGTCTCCATGGCGCGTGCTTGAGCCGCAGTTCTGGCCAACGAATGGGATGGCTAAAGGACATGGTCCCCAACCTGAACATCCCCAATCACAAAATGCCGCGGTCCAAGTCAATGTGAAGGGACGGTCTGGTCTTGGTCAATGAATTGATGTCTAAAGACGAGAAGAAAATGTATAGGGAGGAGAAAGAGTGAGGAGAAGAGAGTAGAGGGCGGAGGGAGACAGAGGGGAAATACGGTTGGAAAGTTAATGTGAGGTGATTTTCATCACAGAGATGAGCCTTTTTATTGTTTGATGAAATTGCCCGAATTTTATAAAGTTGTCCAAAAATGAGTCCACTTGAAAAACTACCATTCGCCACTTTTAACCCCTTTGAAGGTAGCTGTGTGGCACATATTTTTCAAAAAAAGACTTTTTCAAGTGGACTCAAAAATATGTAATTTTGCAAAGCAGGCGCTGAAAGCTGCAAAAGGATTGTTTCTGATATTTCTGAAATTATGGACATTATTGAAATCATTGAGATTATAGCCCTTGTCTCTGGCGTCCCTTACATAGTTCTGGAGGTTCTTCAGAAGAACGGCATGTGGTACTTCGGGATAGCCACGGGATTTGCGTGTGCATATTCATTCGCAGTGCAGCATCTTTGGTCGAATATGGCTCTGAACATCTATTATGTGGTGATGTCGTTCTGGGGATTGTATCAATGGAGAAAGGACAGCAGGACCCTTCGGGAAAGCGCTTCGGGGAAGGAGGCTTCCGTTCATCTTGGGAGGTTGGATGCCTCCACTGCTTTGTGGAGCACGGTGATATTCATCGGCGGGACGGTGTCTCTGGCTTGGATTCTCCGGGCTTTTGGTGGATCAAGCACATGGTTGGACGCCGCGTCGGCCATGATGTCGGTGGTCGCGACCTATTGGCTGGGGCGGTCGATTCCCTATCACTGGATCATTTGGATTGTCGCTGACATTGTCTTGGTGGTGATGTGTTTCCTTGAAGGGCAATATTGGCTGACAACGCTTTATGCCGCTTACGTCGCAGCCGCCGCCTACGGTTTTTTCCATTGGCTGCGCAGGGGCGCGTACGTAGACCATGATGAATAATTTTCTATTGATATGCCGAATTTATTAAAGATCGCCATGGGCGTTATGATCGCCGCCTTTTTGGGCTTGGATGCCTTGGCGCAAGAGAAAAAGGTCATCTACAGTGATGCTTCGTCATTGCCGCTGTTCGGCAAGTGCGTCGAGAAAACCTCGGCCAGGTACGAACGCCTTCCGGATGAGCTCAAGGATGTGATAAGGGAACCGCTGTGGGATCTTGGCCGTAATTCCGCAGGCCTTTACATTCGTTTCCGCTCCAACTCAACCCAGATTCGGGCCCGATGGAGGTCCACAAGTCCGAGACAGTACATGCCGCACATGGCTGACGCCGGGGACAGCGGCCTTGACCTATACATCCTTACAGAGAAAGACGGATGGCGCTTCGCTGGCAGCGGCTTTGAGTGGGGAGGCCGGGACAAAGAGGTCAAAAACAAGACGATTGTGGCCAACATGAGGCCCCGGATGCGAGAGTTTATGCTGTATCTCTCTTTGTATAATGGAATTACGTCTTTGGAGATAGGAATCGATGAGGGTTCCGTGATTGAGGCTCCGGCTGTAGACAGCCCTATGCATGACCGTCCGATTGTCATGTATGGCACGAGTATTCTTCAAGGTGGCTGCGCCTCGCGTCCTGGCATGGCGTTCACCGCTATTCTTGGCCGCAGGCTTGACAGGGAGGTGATCAACCTCGGCTTCAGCGGCAACGCGATCCTTGACTATGAGATCGCGGAGTACATCACCAAGGTCCCGGATCCGGGACTCATTGTGCTGGACAACGTTCCGAACTCAACCGCCGAGATGACCAACGAAAGGGGGGAGAGGTTCTTCCGCATAATCAGGGATGCCTTTCCGGATGTGCCGGTGATTCTTGTCGAGGATCCTACTTTCCCGCACACCAGATTCGACCTGAAGATGCAGGAAGATGTCTCCTCAAGAAACTCCGCCCAGCGGTCACTTTACAAAAAGCTCAAGAAGGCGGGGGAGAAAAAGTTGTACTATGTCTCCACTGACGGTTTGATAGGGAATGACGGAGAGGCCACCGTTGACGGGGTGCACTTTACCGATCTCGGAATGATGCGCTATGTGGATAAGATGTTGCCGGTGATGAGAAGGGCTTTGAAAAAATAGGGCGCCGGCCACATCTGATTTGATAAATATCCACTGAAAAGAAGTATCTTTGCAGGACTTGATTTTATCCGCTGGAGAGACAAATTAAAAAATACTTATGATCATTATAGTTGAAAGCGGCGCCACAAAGACTGATTGGTGCGCCGCCGCACAGGACAGAGCCCCGATCAATGTGAAGACAGCGGGGATGAATCTTTCCACGATGCCGCAGGATGTGGTTCGTGACATCGTCATGGAGGCGTTCTCGGAATTTGGAAAGCATGGCCTTACCGGTGAGGATGTGACGGAGGTGCATTTCTACGCCGCCGGACTGATCGTCCCGGAAGGAGAGACTGTGCCGGCCCAGGCTGAAGGTCTGGACAAAGTGCTCAAGGCATTGTTCCCCGGTGCGCGGATGGAGTACGCCTCGGATCTTCTTGACGCCGCGCGCGCTGTCTGCGGACACAATCCGGGAATCGCCGCCATCCTGGGGACAGGGTCGAACAGCTGCCTGTTTGACGGAGAGAGGATTGTTAAGAACGTCCGCTCAGCGGGATTCATCCTTGGAGATGAAGGCGGAGGAGCCAGGCTTGGCAAGCTGTTCATGGCTGACTTTCTCAAGGGACTTGTTCCGGAGCCGGTGGCTGGCGGGTTCGCGAAGGCATTCAAGGTGGATTACATGACAGTCGTGCAGAATGTCTACCGTGGTGAAGCCCCGTCAAAGTACCTTGGAGCGTTCGCTCCGTGGATTCTGGAAATGTACCCTGTCAGTGAATATGTCCGCGGCCTCGTTGACCGGAATTTCAGGGATTTCATCGAGAGGGCTTTGAGACAGTATGACCTGGAAAGGTACCCTGTCGGTGTCGTGGGTGGTTTCGGCTATGCCCACAGGCAGATCCTCAAGAAAGTCGCAGAGCCGTACGGGATCCGTTTCTCGGCAATCATTCCTGCTCCTGTCGAGGGACTTGTAGATTACCATCTTGGCAGGAAATGATTATTATGTAGGCAAGGACTGTGGTCCGGAGACATTGCAAGGTTATGGAAGACAACAGGACAACAGAGCAGTCATCAAGGTATGACCACCTCGAGAAGATGTCCACCGAGGAGTTGCTGAATGCGATCAACACGGAAGACCGGACGGTTCCAGTCGCGGTGGCGGGTGCGATTCCGCAGATCAAGAGACTTGTGGACGGAATCGTGGAGAGAGTTCCGCGCGGAGGGAGGGTTTTCTATCTCGGTGCCGGGACAAGCGGGCGTCTGGGAATAGTGGACGCTTCCGAGATCCCGCCCACGTACGGAGTGAAGGATGTGTTCATCGGTTTTATGGCGGGTGGTGACACTGCGATCCGTGATGCTGTGGAAGGCGCTGAGGACGATGTGATGGGAGGATGGAGAGACCTGCAGGCATATTCGCCAACCAAAAATGACGTTGTTGTCGGCATCGCCGCATCGGGCACGACACCTTATGTTGTCGGGGCCCTGAAGACCGCACGCGGGCACGGCATGCTGACTGGCTGCATAACCTGCAACGAAGGTTCCCCGGTAGCCGCGGCGGCTGAGGTTCCCATCGTGGTCGTGGTCGGCCCTGAGTTTGTGACCGGAAGTACCAGGATGAAAGCAGGAACGGCTCAGAAATTGGTTCTGAACATGATCTCGACGGTCTCGATGATCCGTCTCGGCCACGTCAGGGGAAGCAAGATGGTGGACATGCAGCTCACCAACAAGAAACTTGTGGACCGAGGCACCAGGATGATCATGGGCGAGACAGGAATAGATGACTACGATGTCGCCCGCAGGCTGTTGCTTGAGTACGGCCAGGTCCGTGCGGCGGTGAATGCTTGGCGTAAGGGGGAAGCGGAATAGATGGCGGTTCCTGAAAAATTCACCTCAAAACTTCTGGAAGACGCGGTTCAGGCAATAGGCTCTCTTCCCGGGGTCGGTAAACGCAGTGCCTTGCGTCTTGCCCTGCATCTGTTGAGGCAGCCGCCTGAGAGTGTGCGCCATTTCGCGGACTCTATCGTGAGGATGCGGCAGGAGGCCAAGTACTGCCGTGAATGCTGGATGATCTCTGACGATGAGGTGTGCGCGATCTGTTCTGACAGATCGCGTGACCACAAGATGATCTGCGTGGTTGAGAGTGTGCGTGACGTCATGAGCATCGAGAACACCGGACAGTACCACGGGGTGTACCATGTGCTCGGCGGGATAATCTCTCCGATAGCCGGAGTCGGCCCTTCGGACATCACAGTGGAGCAGTTGACGGAAAGGATCCGCTCATTGGTCACGTCCACTGATCTGAAACCTGAGGAGGTCGAGGTCATACTGGCCCTCAGCGGGGATGTCGAGGGAGAGACGACATCATTCTACATCTACCGGCGGATAGCCGGCTTTGGCGTGAAGGTGTCTTCCCTGGCCAGAGGCTTGGGCTTCGGTGATGATCTTGAGTACGCCGATGAGCTCACATTGGGCCGCTCTATTGTCAACCGTCAGACCTTCAAGCCTTAGAAGGATGCCTTGGTTTTTTGTGAAACACTTGATTGATGATGTTGCTGTCGATTGTTGAGCCTCTGATTCTGGCGGTGTCCCTTTGCGCGGACTGTTTCGCCGTCTCGACATGTTCCAGTGTCACTCTCAAAGGCGTCTCCTGGAAGAGGATCCTTCCGGTCGCATTTGTGTTCGGGGTTGTCCAGACCGCCCTCATGGCCTTGGGCTGGCTGTTCGGCGACATATTCATAGGACTTGTCCACAAAATAGCCGGCTTGATTGGTTTCCTGTTGCTGCTTTATGTCGGTGGGTCTATGATCATAGAGGCTTCAAGGAACGCTTGTGGCGAGTCGCGCGACCTGAACGGACTGAAAAATGTCATAGTGGGCGCTGTCGCTACAAGCATTGACGCTTTCGCGGTGGGGGTCAGCCTGTCGATGGGGTATACTCCGCCGGACAGGATGGCCGCGGATCTCACCGCTTTGTTCCTGGTGACGATGCTCTCCGTGATCGGCGGCATGTTCGGCGGCCAGAAGATAGGACGGAGGTTCGGCCGTCCGGCTGAGATTGCGGGCGGCTCGGTTCTGATCATGATCGGCCTTAACATACTTTTTGGTTTCATTTAGGAATATTCACGCCGCCTTGGGATCATTTCTTGTGGGAAGGAGTGTTTTTTTGCCTTGTTTTCCGAAAATATTCCTATTTTTGCAGACTGACTTCTCCGTAATGTCAGGACATTGAAGTGGAACCCTTCCGACGAACGGGCCGGGATAAACAGGAAGAGTATGATCGCGATTTTCTACAGACTGAACGGCAAGCTGTTGGTTTCCCAGTCTGAAACGGAGCTTTCAAAGTTAAAGAGGAGCGATGTCCTTTGGATTGACATTCTTTCCCCTTCGGGAGAGGAGAAGCACACTGTCGATGAATTCCTCGGAGAAGAGATTCAGAGCCGTGCGCAGGCTGAGGAAATCGAGAGCTCTTCCCGTTTCTCCGAGACAGAGAACGCTATTTTCGCCAACACCAACTTCCTGATGCCTGGGCCGGAGGACTACTCGATGGAGGCTGTGTCCTTTACATTTGTGGGGAATTGTCTGACTACATTGAGGGATGTCCCTCTCCGAAGTTTTACCGAGCTTCAAAGGAGAATAGTGGCAATGCCCCAATCCTACCCCAGCGGCTACACTGTTTTCGCCAGCATCATGGACCAGAGAGTCGATCTGGACGCGGACATGATCGAGCTTATGAGCAAGGAAATCTCACAGTACAGCAAACGGATCAACCAGCAGGAGGACATTGATGAGGATTTCCTGCTGGACATCAATCAGCTGCAGGAAAACACAATGCTTGTGCGTGAGAACATAGTGGACAAGCAGCGCTTGATCTCCAACATGCTCCGGAGCGAGAAATACCCGAAAGAGCTTCACCGCCGCTTCTCGGTCTTGCTTCAAGACATCAATTCGCTGATCAACCACACCAATTTCAGTTTTGAGAGACTTGAGTATCTCCAGGACACTGTTGTCGGTCTTATCAATCTTGACCAGAACAAGATAATGAAGATTTTTACCCTTGTGTCGGTGCTGCTTATGCCTCCTACGTTGGTCGCCAGCTTCTACGGCATGAATGTTCCTATGCCTTTTATGGACAGGAATTGGACATGGGTGCTGTTGCTGGCGGTGATGCTTCTGACCGTGGCTTTTGTCATGTTCCTCTTCCGGCGTAACAAGCTGTTGTAGGGGTGGAGTTGAATTTTAGCTGTTTTCTTATTGTAAATCAGATAATTTTGTCTATTTTTGCACGCCTTTTGACCGCTGAAGTCTTAAAGACGCGGGTGGTAGGGCGTAAAAATATTGTTAAACAACTAGTTATCTTTACATTATTATTATGGCAGAAGAAACACAAAAAGTAGCCGGGGAAGCCCAGGCGGCGGCTCCTGTCCAGGAGGCGCCAGTCCAGGATGCGCCGAAGGCTGAGGAGGCCCCGAAGGTCGAGAAGAAGCCTGTTCTCAACGCTTCCATCGCCCCTGACAAGTTCGATTGGGATGCTTTTGAAGGCAACCCTGAGTATGGCAACGAGGACAAGGAAGCCATCGAGAAGGCTTACGACCAGACGCTCTCCAAGATTCAGGAGAACGAGGTGACGGAGGGCACCGTCACGGCGATCTCAAAGAGGGAGGTCATCGTCAACATAGGTTACAAGAGCGAGGGTGTCATCCAGGCTCCTGAGTTCCGTTACAATCCTGACCTCAAGGTCGGTGACAAGGTTGAGGTTTATGTCGAGTCGGCGGAGGACAAGAAGGGACAGCTCATCCTTTCCCACAAGAAGGCCCGCGCCCTTAAGTCTTGGGACAGGGTGAACGAGGCTTTCGCCAACGATGAGGTTGTCAAGGGATTCATCAAGACCCGCACGAAGGGCGGCATGATCGTGGATGTCTTCGGAATCGAGGCGTTCCTCCCGGGCTCGCAGATCGACATCAAGCCTATCCGCGACTACGATGCTTACGTCAACCAGACAATGGACTTCAAGATCGTCAAGATCAACCAGGAGTTCCGCAACGTTGTCGTTTCCCACAAGGCTCTTCTCGAGGCCGAGCAGGAGCAGCGCAGGGCCGAGCTCATCAGCAAGCTTGAGAAAGGACAGATCCTTGAGGGTACCGTCAAGAACATCACCAACTACGGTGTCTTCGTTGACCTCGGCGGTGTTGACGGTCTCATCCACATCACAGACCTGTCATGGGGCAGGATCGACAATCCTGAGGAGGTAGTCTCCCTCGACCAGAAGATCAAGGTCGTCGTCAAGGAGTTTGATCCTCAGCAGAAGAGGATCGCCCTTGGTTACAAGCAGCTTACCCCTCATCCTTGGGACAACCTCGACGCCAACATCAAGGAAGGCGATGTTGTCAAGGGTAAGGTCGTCCTCATCGCGGACTACGGTGCTTTCGTGGAGATCGAGCCGGGCGTCGAGGGTCTGATCCATGTGTCTGAGATGTCTTGGTCTCCAAGGCTTCACAGCGCGCAGGAGTTCCTCAAGGTAGGAGACGAGGTAGAGGCCAAGGTTCTCTCGATCGACCGTGAGAACAGGAAGATGTCACTCGGTCTGAAGCAGCTCACCCCTAATCCTTGGGAGAGCATCCGTGACAAGTACCCTGTGGGTTCTGTCCACAAGGCTGTCGTGCGCAACGTCACCAACTTCGGTGTGTTCGCCGAGCCGGAGGACGGTGTGGAGGGACTTATCCACATCAGTGATCTCTCTTGGAACAAGATCAAGCATCCTTCGGAGCTGGTTTCTCCAGGTGACGTGATCGATGTACAGATCCTTGACTTCGACGAGGCGAACCACAAGCTCAGCCTTGGCCACAAGCAGCTCACCCCTAACCCTTGGGACGCCATCGAGGCGAAGTACCCTGTGGGTTCAGTAGTCGAGGGCACAGTGGCCTCACTCACGGACAAGGGCGCCAACATCAAGCTTGAGGGTGACGATGAGGGCTTCGCTTTCAGCCGTGATCTCATCAAGGAGGATGGCAAGCCGGCTGTTGTCGGAGACAAGCTTCCTTTCAAGGTCATCGAGCTCAGAAGGAGCACTCGCAGGATCCTTCTCTCACATGTAAGGACATACTCTGAGGCAAAGGCCGAGAAGGTCGCGGCAGAGGCGGACAACACAAAGAAGGCGGTCAAGAAGATCAACTCCAATCTGGAGAAGACCACTCTTGGTGACATCAGCGAGCTCGCGGCCCTCAAGGACAAACTTGAGAAAGGTGAATAATCCATGGATTTCACTTTGACGGTGTTGGGCACGGCTTCGGCCAAGCCCATCCCGGGAAGGAATCAGAGCGCTCAGGTACTTTCCGTACGTGGGCGCTCATTTTTAATTGATTGCGGTGAAGGTACGCAGACGCGCCTCCAGCAGTGCCGCATCTCTCCGATGGGGATAGACGCTGTTTTCCTGTCCCACATCCACGGTGATCATGTGTTCGGCCTGTTCGGCCTGCTCTCGACTATGGGGATGTCAGGCAGGATGACCCCTCTCAACATCTACGCTCCCGCCAATTTCGGCCCGATCCTTAAATTCTTCCTGTCGTACTACGGCGAGGGCATCTCTTTCGAGATCCGGCATATTCCGATGACGATGAAGTCACCACGGATGATCTATCACACCAAGTCGCTGGAAGTCTATTCGTTCCCTTTGAACCATAAGATCGACACTTATGGCTGGCTTTTCCGCGAGAGGGAACCTCAGAAGAATGTGAGGAAGTGGAAGATTGATGAATATGCCCTCACGCTTACCGAGATCGGGGCGGTCAAACGTGGCGAGGATGTGATCCGGGAACTTCCCGACGGCACCGCCGAGGTCCTACCGTTTGAGGAGCTGGGATACACCCCGTATGTCCCCCGCTCATTCGCCTACTGCAGCGACACGGCTCCGTTCCCGGAGTTGCCTTCGTGGGTAAAAGGTGTGGACTTGCTCTACCACGAGACGACCTACACCGAGGAGTTTGCAGACCAGGCGGCGAGACGGTATCATTCCACAACACTCCAGGCAGCGCGGTGCGCGCTTGAGGCCGGTGTGGGCAGGCTTGTCATCGGGCATTATTCATCACGGTGCAGGGACGTTTCCGTTTATGAGTCGGAGTGCAGGAGCGTATTTCCGGAGACCTATGCCGCCAATGACGGTGATGTCTTTGATGTCCCTCTTGTGAAATTGGGCTAGATATTGTCTGATTGGTGGAAGAAGGGATTCTCTATCGGCCAAAAATCATTATATTTACGCTCCATTGACATCACGCGGCATGACATCGGCTGCCGTGGATTTGATAAGGATCTTTTAAGTGATTGTGATTGTTCAGGATGAGAAAAGTTATTATATTCATAGGTCTCGTTTTGTGCCATGGAGCCTCTCTTGCCCAGGGCACGCCGCAGGAACGGTATATTCAGAAATGGGCCCCTACCGCGGTTCGGGAAATGTACCGCAGCGGAGTGCCGGCAAGCATCACGCTTGCGCAGGGTATCCTGGAGTCCCGCTACGGACTTTCGCCCCTGGCCTCGGAGGGGAATAACCACTTCGGAATCAAGTGCCACAAGGATTGGAGAGGCAAGTCGATGCGCTATGACGATGACGCGAAGGGGGAGTGCTTCAGGGCCTATGACTCCGCGGACGAGTCGTTTCAGGATCATTCTGACTTCCTCCGCTACCGTGACCGCTACAAGTTTCTCTTCGATCTTAAGACAACCGACTACAAGGGATGGGCTTACGGCCTGAAGAAGGCCGGCTACGCCACGGATCCCGGCTATCCCGCCAAATTGATCAAATACATCGAGGACTACAAACTTTATGAATATGACACCATGCCTTACGAAGAGTCCGAGCGTCTTGAGGAGGCTGAGGAGCAAAGGGAGGTGTCCGTGTGCGGTGGCTCCGGGACTGGAAGGGAAGGCGGGTCTTCCGTTGCTGGAAGGGAGAAGACCCGCAGGGAGCTAAGAAGGGAACGGCGGGCGCGCAAGGCCAGGGAAAGGCAGCTTCGTGAGGATCCGGTTTCCGCAGAGATCCCTGCCTCTCCATTGTCTTTGGAGGAGCCAAGGAGGATTGAAAGGACCGGGCAGGAGGTGTTCAGTTTCTCATTGGCGCGGGAGGCATATTCCCGCAATGGCGTTCCATTCATCACTTCGGTCGAGGGTGAGACATATTCAAGCATAGCCGGGTCATACCATCTTTATCTGAATGAGCTGTTGAGGTTCAATGATTTGACTCGCTCAGAGGAACTCCTCCCCGGCACAGTCGTCTATCTACAGGCAAAGAAAAAACAATCCGAGAAAGGACTTGACAAGTACATCGTGGGCGAGGACGGAGAGTCGCTGCGTGACATCTGCCAACGTTTCGCCGTAAGGATGTCCAGCGTGATGAAGATGAACGGCTTTACTGCCGGCCATGAACCTCGTGAAGGTGACACTGTCATCCTTCGCGGCAAGAAGATGAAGAAGAGATGAAGACATGGAAGCTTATCGTCCTGGTCGCGGCATTGTCAGTGATCGTGGTCCTTGGCGCTGTCGGTGGCCGTTGGTACGCCGCGAACAGAAAGCCTAACTTCACCGGGAATGCTGATTTGTACGTCTACGCGGGGATGACTGTGGAAGATGTTCTCGCGCAGATCCCCGACAGCATCGTTGTAAAACGCCGCAACCTGTCCCGTGTCGTTAAAAAAGGTCTGACTGATAGTGATTTGAAGCCCGGACATTATGTGGTGGAGAAAAACAAGCCAAGCGTCTACGTGGTCCGCATGCTCAGACACGGCTGGCAGTCGCCTGTGAACCTTGTGCTCTCGGGCACGATGAGGCAAAAGGGACAGATTGCCCGCAAGATCTCAGGCCAGGTGATGCTGGATTCCACCGAGGTGGCTGACGCGCTGGGCGACAGCACGCTGCTGGCCTCCTACGGATTCACTCCCACGGATGTGTTCTCACTGATCATGCCCGACACATATCAGGTCTACTGGACCGCTTCCATGAAGGACATCCTTGACAGGCTGAAAGCCGCTTACGATGCCTTTTGGACGTCAGGGAATGTCGCCAAGGCCGAGGCTTTGGGCCTGACCCCGAAGCAGGTCTCGATTGTGGCCTCCATAGTCAGGAGCGAGTCGAACCATGCTCCTGAATATCCCTCCATCGCCGGTGTGTACTTGAATCGCCTGCGTCTTGGGATGAAGCTTCAGGCGGACCCGACTGTGGCCTACTGCCATGGCTACTCCCTCAACCGGATTCTGCTCAAGCATCTTGAGGTTGATTCGCCTTACAACACCTATTTGCATGAGGGCCTCCCTCCCGGTCCGATCTGTGTTCCAGACAAGCCGAGTCTTGAGGCTGTCTTGAATCCGGACCGTCACGGTTACCTGTATTTCTGCGCCAGCGCCGCCATGGACGGCACCCACAAGTTCGCCGCCACCTACGCCGAACACCTCCGCAACGCCCGCGAGTTCCAGCGAGCGCTTGACGCGCGGCGGACCTCAGGACGGTGAGCCGCCGGAACTTCCCTTGAGCCGGCGAAGAAGAAGAGCTGTAAGTTTTCCTGAAACTTGGCCGTGGAGGCTAAACTGTCCATAATCAGTGCTTTCCACAACCTTGCTCCACCCTGTACCATGGGGTAGTATGGGTGTGTAATCTATTGGTTATAAACCATTTAGTCTCCACGGCTATACCACCTCCGAGACCACAGGAACCAGGACTGTCATGCGATCACTGAGACCTTCAGCTATGACTTCCCGAAAAGTTGCCGGGAAGGTTAATTGTACAAAACGCCAAATGCGCGGTCAGTCAGTTAAATGCATTCGATTTATGATTTGTTACAATGTTTTAACACTGTTTTCTTTGAAAGATAGTCATAGTTTTATAAATTTGCTAGGTGAGTTGTGGACCTTAACGTCAAGAGAAGTGGCTCTAACATCACTGATGCTAGCGCAGTTAGTGTGTGTGGATGGAGCATCGCAGTTATAAAGAAACTGAGGATTATGACGAGTTCCTATGTGTGACGAAGACTGAAACCTGCGCTGCAATCATCGTTTAACTGCCTAAGATAGGCTGACCGTCAATACAGGCAGCCGAAAGCCCATAGTGGAATTTTCTTGCCGTTGCCCACATCGATGTTGTCAACAGCAAGAGCCGCGTTCTGGATGTCAGTGTCATTTATTTGGGAGTAATCCTTTCCCGCGCCTCCAACCTCTATCACGTTTTTGTTGTCTATTCTGAAATCTCCTGTTTTAAGTCTTCCATATTCAATCTTGTGTCCGGCGGAGGCCAATTGGTTGCAGAAGAACGTCTCTCGAGCGGTTCCTGTCCCAGGTTCGCTGTCTGAGAATGTGTAGAGGAGATTAGTGTTGTCCATCAGCAGCTTGTCAGGCTTCTGAAGGTCGGAGATCTTGTCCATTTCTGTGCATAGGCATCTGATCACTTTCGCCTCATCAAGATATTTGAAATACTTTAGAAGTGTGACCCTGTCGATGCACAGACTTCTTGATAATTTGGACACATCCACGAGGTACGGCAGCATTCCGGAGATCACTTGAAGAAGAGCGCTTATCTTTCTCGTGTTTGAGACGCTTATCCCTCTGAATCTTGTCAATTCGCTGTCAATGATGTAATTGACAACATTTTCGACAAGGTTCTTGTAGGTCTTGCTTTTCTCGAACGAGAAAGGATAGTAACCGTTTCTTAGATAATCAGGGAAATATTCCAACGGGCGGCACACCTTTCTTACCGCCATGCAGAATCCATTGGGATCGGTCAGAAGCTGAGTCAGAGTCACAGGCTTTACCTCACGCTTGGTTCGGAACCAAAGATATTCCCGGAAAGATAATCCCGGCATGTCATACACATCAGCCCTTCTTGACAGATCCGCCTGTCCGTCATTTAATTGAATCAGTGATGATCCGCTGAGGATAACCTTCAACCCTTTATAAAGATCATAGATTTCTTTGATTTCCCTGCTCCAGTTCTCGTACTTGTGAATTTCGTCAATAAGAAGAACCTTGCCGCCTTTCTTCACAAATTCTGACGCAGTGTCTATCAGAGTATGGCTGGAAAAATACGCCGTGTCAGCGGAGCAATATAGAATATGGCGATCTGTAGACCCGAAATTATTCAGCACATACTGCTGCATCAGTGTGGATTTTCCGACCCCTTTCGGCCCGCGGATCATCACAAGCCTTGAATCCCAATCAATCGTATTCATCAGTCCGCGAGTGAATTCCGTAGGTACGTCAGAGAGGTATTCAAGGTGACGGCCGAATAATATGTCCATAATGCAATGCTTTTTACAAACATAGAAATGTTTACCGCAATAAACAAATTTGCGCTAAATTTGTTTATTATGATAAACAACTGATTTTCATTGTGAGTAGTTCATTTTCGTCAAGACTGACTTTGGTCTCGTCAAAAGCGCACTTGTTCTTGATCATCATGGGACCATACTTAAAGTTGGGCTGCTGAAAGCGATTCCAGCAGCCCAACTTAATTTAATGCAAGCCCTTTGTAGTTTCTTTATGCTTTGTCGTTATTGTATAAAGATACGAAGCGTTTGGCAAGCGCCTCAACCGCAGTCCTGTCAAGGTCAGTGCATTTGACTATAAATTCTATGGGGGTGTTCGCGCCAATCATACGTAAGGCGATGGCTTCCCTTTCGGCTACCTTGCCTTGTTCTAGCCCTTGCTCCAGCCCTTGTACTCGCCCCTGTTCCAGTCCCTGTTTGAGCCCTTCCTCGCGCCCGAACTCTCTGGCGTAGGCTATCTGATTGTAAGTGTCCCGTTCGTTGATCATATTGCTGACATATTGTTTCTTCTCATCATTTGTAAGGGATATGACTTCCGCGGCATTGAAGAACCTCCGGAAGATCCTGTCCACCAACGCAGCCGGACGCTCCAGCAGACGGTGCAGATTTTTAAGCACGTAGAACCACTTGTCCAGATTGGTCTTGAGTTCTTCGGGACTCTTGTCGAACCTCCCGATCTCGATGAACACGAACCGCAGCTTATCAGTCATCAACTCTCCGCTCTTGTCCTCCCGCACTGAATATCTCTGGATCAGCCCTCCGTCTCTTTCCGGTCCGAAAGAGAAGTTCTGCAACCCGATGAAATACACCCCTTTGATGTTGTAGTCCCACTTCTTGCCTTTCATTCCCTGTGAGTGCAGAACCATCCCGGAATAGTACAAAGCCCTTTCCCTGAAATGTTTCTGGTAGGCCAACTGCACCTCTACGATGAACTTTTCCCCACTCTCGTCCCTGCACATCACATCAAACCTTGCGTTCCTGTCCCCAGCGGCCAATCCGAGTTGCTCGGTCGGCAGGTAGGTGATGTCCTTGATCCTCTTGTCCGGGAATATCTCCGTCAGGAACGCGACAAGGAACTCCTTGTTCATCTCCGTCCCGAAGAGCCTTTTGAATCCCCAATCGTTCAGCGGGTCGATGTACCGTGGCAGTGCATCACACTCCACATCCACTTCGTCACCGGATCCGGTTCTTTCATCTTCCAAAAGTGCGCGGTCCCATCCGAAGGCACTCAGGTCATCATATCCAATAACAGCCATAAAGATAATAGTTTTAGTTGGTTAAACAAATTATTGGATCCCGTTTTATGCCCTTTTTGCCGAGGAGCCGTTCCTCAACCGGCAGGTGGCCACACAGAAACCGATGCCAATGTACAATCATTTCCCTCAAGTTCAATCAGGTGATAAAAAACATTAGGGGGTAAGAATATGTTTTTTTATGAATTTTTATGTTTTTTATAAAGCATAAGCCTTTTGGGTGGATTTTGCCCGAAAAGGCTTCGACTCTTCGGAAGTGTCGCTGTCAGTCAAGGCTGTCGAATGCCCACAGCTGAATTTTTTGCTGTTAGCCATGTCGATGTTGCCACCAGTGAGGGCTGCGTTCCGGATTTCTGCGTTATTTATCTGGAAATAATCCTTCCCTGCACCTCTGCGGTTCCTGTCTCAGGTTCGCCATCGGAAAACGTGTAGAGGAGATTAATGTTGTCCATCAGCAGTTTGTCTGGCTTCTGAAGGAAGGTGACGGTCGAATAAAATATCCATAATGCAATGCTTTTTACAAATATGGAAATGTTTACCGCAATGAATAAATACTGTTTGCATTGAACTGACATAAGCCTGACAAAAGCAAATTCCCGAATTTTGGTGACGTGCAAAATTCGGGAATTTGTTTTTGCTGGCTCTCACAGAGCCTGAAATAAGTTTAGATCCCGCTGCCGGTGAACTGTCCGATGAAGTAAATGGCTCCAGTACTGGATTCACTGATGATGTAGACGAACGGCCTGTCGGCGTGGAACTCTACCTGCCGGGGTTCCGGTGCAAGCGCGGACATGGTCATGATCGCCGCTGTGACGGCGGCGGCCTTTGTGCCTTCCTCGCTCACCTCGATCTTCGCCTTCTGGAACATCTTGGAAACGAACATATTCCCGTCCGCCAGTTTGCTGAAATCAGCGGACGACTTGAACATTGTCGGCGCGCCAAGGCTCGCTATGATGTCATTGAGAGGCTGCTCGACCTCGGTCGTGAACTTAGGCAGCTTGAGGTCAACCTTGCAGTTATCCATCTCGCGTCCAAGATTCGAGATCTCTTTAGCGCTGAGAACCCTCATCATGTCATCGATCGACTTGTCCTCATTTGGCAGAAGCACCGTCATTGCGAACATGCCGTTGCCGTAAGGGATCCTGACAGCGGAATAAGTCTTGTTCGACGTGTAGAGATATTCATCGTTCCTGTGCATCATCTTGACTTTCTTGATGTCGCGGGTGTAGCCCCTGAACCGCTCGACCTTGGTTTCCTTGGCGTCGAACTTCTCCGCCCATGAGCCGTTGAAGTAGATCGCGTTCATCAAGTAGGCTACGGCGCTTGGCTCCACATTGTCTATGACTTTAGGAATCATCCCGTACGTGTGCTTTGAGCACCAGCCGTTTATGATGCCTGCCGTCTTGCTCGAGGTGAAATCAAGATTTTCTGCCTCGGCCTTGAACCAATCGCTGACTGTCTGCTCGAATTCCTTCTTGACCTTGAAGTTCTTGTTGACCGCGATGTAGTCGGCGATGTTGATGTTTGTCGCCGGATCGAGCCTGCCCGCCTTTTTGATGAGATAGCCGTACAGAGCGTTTATCTCGTCCTGTGACGCTCCGCTGAATCCAAGCGTGTTGAGGATTTCCTGACGGGTCTCTCCGTCGGCTCCGTTTGACAGAATCGTCATCAGTCCGGTGACGCTGAGCGGTGAGATAACCCTAGAGTCCATTCCTGAGACCTTGTTGAACAAGTTGAGGGCGAAAGTGTTGTTCTTCGCCAAAAGTTCCCTCTGGGCATCAGAGAGAATCAGATAGCCGCTATCGGTCTCTTCCATGTTCCCCATAACAATTTTTCCGGCATCGCTCTGCCCGCTTTTTTTCGCCGCCCCGCATGACACCAGCATGACGGCCGCCATGCCCGAAAGCATGACCTTTCTTGTTGTCTTATCCATTTCTCTCTCTCTTTTCCAGTCAGGCAGGCAATTGCCTTATGTGAATATATTCATTCAAACCGGCGATTGCCCGCCGCGCTAACAAGCCAACTCACTAAACCCCGCAAGAACCGTTCCTTGCATCATGTGTCTTAAGATTCTTTATGAATATCCAGCATCCGCGAGATGGCCTTTGCAAGGCGCAGGTCGGGCTCCGTGAAATGGTTCCCGGGATTGATCTCGAAGCAGTGCGGGATGTCCCGTTTGATGAGGATTTCAAGGATCCTGTCCGTGCATTCTCCCACGCGGCTCATGACAGGGTTTCGTGTGCCGCTCTCTTTGTCCCCAAGCGAAAGGGACACGAAATCCGGTCTTACGGCCATCGGATGCGAGACTGCATATTCAATGAACCCCGGGTACCAGAAAGATGCTGAGCCGCAGGCTATCCGCGCGAAGCGGTCAGTGTTCCAGCAGCTCCATAGGGCGAAGAGTCCTGCCAATGAATATCCCGCCAAGGCGTTGTACAACGGCGGTGCCGGAAGCCCGGCCTCCGCTTCCGGCATTATTCTGCCCTGTAGTTCCTTCAGATGCCTCTTGGCGTTTCCCTTGAACGGGGGCTGCCCCTTTCGGACACCCGGAGCCGCCCACGGGGTCAGCTCGTCCTCGAAATCGAAATCGTAAATTGACACCAGATTGAAATCCGGGCAGCCGGCCTGTCTGCACGCCTCCCAGACACAGTGTCCATCTCCGGCCACAGAATGAATGTAAACCGTCGGGAGCGGCACTTTGCCCCCTCTCCAGATCTTGATCTTTTCCATTTTTCTCCGCAATATACAAAAAAGTCTGCGAAAGTGCGTGGATGCCTGTGGATGCCAGTGTGCGCCATGTATGCCGGGTATGCCGGGTATGCCGTGGAGACCTGTGGGAGCCGTGGGGACCAGTGGGTGCTTGGAAGACCGGTGGATGCTGTGAGTGCCGTGGGTGCTTGTGGAGACCTGTGGATGCCGTAGATGCTTGTGGAAACCGGTGGGTGCTGTGGATGCCGTGGGTGCTTGGGAGACCGGTGGATGCTGTGAGTGCCGTGGGTGCTTGTGGAAACCGATGGATGCTGTGGGAGCTTGTGGAAACCGGTGGGAGCTGTGGAGGCTATCTCTTTTATTATTAGTGTTTTTAACGTTGGTTCCTCCTCCCTGTGAAGGAGTGGAGGAGCGTCAGATAAACCATTGAAGTACAATAACTTGTCCTCCACGCGTTTTTTTTGATTCCACGGAAATCGGGACCGGGAGGCAGATTTCTTGTCCGAGTAACTGCTCAGGTACCCCTGCTTTGGCCATAAAACGAGGATGACGCGAGGTTTTCGCCATCCAACTGTATTTTTTTTTCAAAAATGGACTACCTGAGCGTAATCTTGTCCGCAATGACGAGGAGATGGAGAGACTCAAAGCCAGGATCGCGGAGTTTGAAGGCGGAGCCGAACCCATAGTGAGGACCGGTGCCAACAGCGGTGTTTCACCCTCCAGGAACCCGACGGGTGTCCCTCGCACGCAATCCCGTCGGAAGTTCTCCGACAGGAAGACCGGTGGGTGCTGTGAGTGCCGTGGGTGCCGTGGATGCTTGTGGAAACCAGTGGGTGCTTGTGGAGACCGGTGGGTGCTGTGGATGCCGTGGGTGCCGTGGATGCTTGTGGCGACCGGTGGGTGCTGTGGAGGCTATCTATTTTATTATTAGTGTTTTTAACGAGGATTCCTACTCCCTGTGAAGGAGGGGCGGAGCGCTGCGCCAACGTCGCCTCCGTCATGCAGACGGCGGTCAAGGACGGATAAGACCCCTTCGAGGTCCTTCGGGTCATTGCGGTCTTTGAGCAGGCATGGCATCATTGTCTCGATCATTATTGGCAGGCAGTCAGGGCCGTCGGTTTATGGCTGTGGGCACCAGAGTGGTTACGAAAAGAAAATAGTGGTTACGAAAAGAAAATAATAATAAGTTTTCCTTTGTATTATTTTTTTTGTAATTTTGAGGTGATTTAAGAAAACAAGAGCAGGACGAGATACATTTTTTTTGTTTTTTTTAATAAATAACACTATGATTTTCAGTAATTTACAGAAACCTATGAGGGGGGGGTGAAATACACTGCTCCTGTGTGTGAGTTCGTAGAAATTGACACCAAAGCTACTTTCTGCCAAAGTAATTTCGAAACCCAGAATTGGGAGGATGAAGGAACTGATCTTTATTTCTAACCTTCTAAATCAGGAAAGATGAAAAAACAGATTCTTAGTGCGGGCATAATGTGTGCTGCCGCATTTGTTTTCACGAATTGTGAAAAACAGTCCACCGATCCTCTGAATTCAGCGGATAATGTTCCTTTTGAAATCTCCGCGTCCTTTGTCGAGACCAAAACCGCAAATGAAGGGTATGAAACCAAATGGATCACAGGCGATAAGCTCTCTATATTTCATGCAGAGTCAGGTGCCACTGATTATGGAATGAATGATGAGTTCAGCTATTCCTCAGGCAATAAATTTACCGGAGTTCTCACAAAATCACTCGAACAAGGAAATAGCTATAATTGGTTTGTGTTTTACCCGTACAGCGAAGACTATGAGAACCCTACCAGCGGTTCCCTGTCCATTGGAGACAGTGACGGAATGACACAGAAAGGGAACAGCAGTACCGCTCATCTCTGCGGCGCCCAGTGCCCTCTTTATGGTGTTGCCAGGGGCGTGGATGCAGGTTCTCCTGTGAATTTAACGATGATGCATCTCACCTCAGTGGTAAAAGTCGTCGTGAATAACTCTACCAGTGCCCCGCTTACCGTCCAAGAAGTGTATTTCAAGGCTGAGGAGGATATCGTTGGACCGTTTGCCGTGGACATAACCAAGTCCTCGGTTGAATATAAGAGCGTCAATCCCGCTTCAGTAAGTAACTATGCAAGATTGACTGTAGTGGATGGCTCTCCGATCGAGCCTGGCGGGAACGCGTATTTCTATATTCCTATCAAGCCTTTTACCGCCAAGAAAGGCTCTACTTTGGAAATCGGAATCAATGGGTCTTCTGTAAAGCAGACGCTGGGCAAGGATGTTTCATTTGACGCAGGAAAGTTTGAGAACGTTGCATTTACCAAGAAAAGCGAAAAGATGGTTTGGGACGGCAAGACAACAGTCAAGCCGACTTCGGACACCGATGGGGTTTACCACATCAAAACCGCCGATGAGTTTGTCGGCATGTTGGAGGACAGTAGGCCTTATCCGAAAGGCCATAAATACAAGAAGGTCGTTCTGGAAAGCGACATCGATCTTGGCGGTCACGAAATCTACGGCTTCGGCGATGGCTCCGCCTTTTTTTACGGAGTTTTTGACGGACAGAACCACACCGTCAGCAACTTTGTGATCAACCACACCATATTCAATGGTATAGGTACCGGTCTGTTCAATTATAACGAAAATTATAGTGGAGGCGCCACGATAAAGAACCTGAAAGTCACCGGGGCGAAGGTCACCGGCCCGAAGAGCGTAGGCGTGATCGCAGGGGCTGCGTATCAAGGATTCACTATTGACAACTGCCACGTTTCCGAATCAGTTGTCTACGCTACCGATAAACGTGCTGGTGGAATTGTCGGATTTAATGATGCCAGTCTTGTCAAAAACTGCTCTGTTGAAAACACGAAAATATACATCAAGAGCTCTGGATCGTCTGCAGAAAACACAAATTGCGAAATCAGCGGCTACAACAACAATGGTGGCAAAGAGGAGAACAACACCTCGTCCAAAGTGACTATCGTTAGAAATTATAGTCCAGGCAAATAGTTTCCTAAGATGCCGACTACGAGATGATCCGCGGGAATCACGGTTGAAGTGACCCCGATTTTCACGGAAGGCAGGCATTGCCGGATTTCAAAAGGTGGCATACATCCATGCTTCTGCACTAGTGCGGGGCACGGTAGTATGCCACCTGTTTGTACAATTTTATGCAAGACTCGGGACAGGCTGTCATAATGATTGTGTTTGCCCGGCGTGGCTCAGGGGCGAGGAGAAGGATATGGTTTTGGTCTCCACTATGAAAATAATTATCTTTGCAATGTCATCAACACAGATAGTATGAGAAAACACATCTTTGCCTTTTTGAGTTTAGGTTTGCTCGCAGTCGGAGCGAATCCGCTTTTTGCCCAGCACAGGGCTGACCGTCAGAATCTTGAGAACGAGGATTCGTTCTCCATGATCGTCCTTGGCGATCCCCAGACCTACAACAAGTACGACATAAACCAGCCTATCTTTGAGCTGTGCACCGCCTGGATCGCCGACAATGTGGATCACCTGAACATCAAGGCCGTGCTCTGCACCGGAGATCTGGTCGAGCAGAACGAGAACATCAAGATGAACCGCAAGATGGTGAACCAGACCAGCCGCGAGATGTGGGAGGCCGCGTCGAGGTCCATGTCGCGTCTTGACGGCAAGGTCCCGTACATCATCTCGTGCGGCAATCATGACTATGGCTATAAGACAGCCGAGAACGGCAGGACAAAGTTCCCTGAATATTTCCCTTTCGAGCGCAACTCCCGCTGGAGGGACTGCCTCGTGGCGGATTTCCCGAACCGCAACGGCGACATCTCGATGGAGAACGCCGCGTTTGAGTTCCACGACAGGAACTGGGGTGACATCCTGGTCATAACCACCGAGTTCGCCCCGAGGCCGGAGGTGTTGGAATGGGCCAGAAATCTTGCCACGAGCGAGAAGTACATCGGCCATAAGGTCATAGCGATGACCCACAGCTATCTCAAGCACCGCACGGCGGATTACACAGACAACTCTCATTATAAGGTGAGACCACAGACCTCCGGCAAGGATTTCTGGGACAAGTTCGTGTCTGTCACTCCTAATGTTGTGCTCGTGGTCTGCGGCCACACGGGGCGGCCGGGCGGCTTCGAGGATTCTGTGGCCTACCGAGTGGACAAGAACGAGGCGGGCCGCAACGTGCATCAGATGATGTTCAACGTCCAGATCCTTGGAGGCGGTTGGGAAGGCAACGGCGGTGACGGCTGGCTGAGGATCCTTGAGTTCATGCCGGACGGCAAGACGGTGAAGGTGAAGACATATTCCCCGCTCTTTGGCATCTCGCCGAGCACCAAGCACTTGGCTCACAGGACCGAGGCCTACGACCAGTTCGACATGACGATTGATTTCTAATCAGAATAGCATCGGCTATCATGTCCGGAGGCTCTCCGGCACATGAGAGAATGATGATTCGCAAACGGACCGGTCAGAAGAAATGTTCTACGTCAGTGAGATAAAGCGCACGGCTCCGGAGACGTTCTCCACCCCGTTGCAGAAGAAAGTTTATGAGACCCTCTCGAAACTGGAAATTCCGTTCGAGAGGGTTGACACAGATCCTGGAATCACGATGGAGGACTGCCGGAACATCAATGCCGGACTCGGAGGCAGGATCGTCAAGAGCATATTCCTTTGCAACCGTCAGCAGACCAAGTTCTACCTCTATGTGACAAGGGATGACAAGCCGTTCGTGACCAAGGACTTCGGTCAGGCTCTCGGGATTCCGAGGGTGTCTTTCGCCTCAGCCGAGAAGTTGCAGGAGATCGCCGGGACAGAACACGGGGCGACGACCGTGCTGAGTGCCTGTCTTGATTCAGCTAAGGAGGTGACATTCGTCCTTGACAAAGAAATCCTGGAAGGCGAGTGGTACTGCTGCACCGACGGCACGGCGGGCTGCTTCGTGAAAATCAAGGTCAGCGACCTTCTCGACAAGTTCCTTCCCGCCTGCGGACACGAACCAATCATAATATAGCGATGTTATGCTGCTTCTGCAAGATTATGAATATCTCAGCTTATATTGCAATATAGGAAAGGATAAAGGAGAATAAGTTACTATATTTTTGATATGACAATGAATGAGTGTCCGGAAATAAATATAGGCAAGATTGTCACCGACATCAAAAACATTATTGAGCATGGTCGTGAAGTGGCCTATTCTTATGTCAGTGGCATTATGATTGAGACCTATTGGCAAATAGGAAAGCGAATAGTGGAGGAAGAACAGAGGGGGAAAGAACGGGCTGTGTACGGTGAGCAACTTATAGATAAACTATCGAAGCGACTAACTTATGATTATGGAGAAGGGTTTTCGGCTCGTTATCTTAGGGCATTTCGCAAATTTTATATTACTATCCCTAATTACGAGATTTGGAAATCGCGATTTCCAAATCTTCAGTGGACTCACATTTTCCGAACCTTACGAGTAGGCGATGAGACTGCTATACGTTGGTATTTGGAAACTGCATCCCAAGAAATGTGGAGTGTAAGAACTCTCGATAGAAACATCAGTACGCAATACTATGAGCGTCATTTTACTCAGCCACAACTGACGATGACTGAAAAATATCCAAAACAACCGGAACTGTTGAAGAATCCGATTGTGGCAGAATTTTTAGGATTCAAGCAGGACACGGGCTTTTCAGAGAAAGAACTAGAAACAGCAATAATTGACCACCTGCAAGACTTCCTTATGGAATTGGGACGAGGTTTTGCATTTGTCAAGCGCCAACAGATGATAAGAACTGATGCTCAGGATTATTTTATAGACTTGGTGTTCTACAATGTGATTCTCAAATGCTATGTGTTGGTCGATTTAAAAATAGGAAAAATAACACACCAAGATGTAGGGCAGATGGATATGTACCGCCGTATGTATGATGAGTTGAAGAGAACGGAGGGGGATAACCCTACAATAGGAATAGTCCTTTGTTCGGATACGGATTCGGATATCGCGAAATATTCCATCTTGAATGGAAATGAGCAACTTTTCGCAGCGAAATACTTGCCGTTTCTCCCTACAGAAGATGAACTCCGCAGGGAAATTGAACGCCAAAAAGAAATCTATATGCTGCAACAAAAAGAGGATTGATTATGAGTGGGCTGGATGAAATTATACAAACGCACTTTCTGGGCTTAGTGCTGTTGTCCTTTCTGGCCACGGAGCCTGTCGAAGCGACCAGCCGTCCCAGAGAAGTTGAAGTGAAGGTTGGCCAGGATAAAAGACCGGTGAGGACGTCGGATCTGTTTCGGCTCAACATGGGCTGGTCCACAAACCGCTATGGTCTGATGGAAATCACATGGCAACACTTCTTAAGTCCTAACATCGCTTTGGGAGGCGGTGTGTCATGCGGCTTGGCTTACCTTGGAGACAAGATGCCTTGCGGTGCCATAACGGATAGGGAATATGATTTCTGGCGCGAGATGTCCGGTGATGAGGAAGAGAGTCTGGACATGGAGGCGATGGGGCCGAAATTCCTGTTCTCGGAAATATTCAAGACTCCGGACCTGCTGAAATTTCCGCATTGCAGGGTCTTTTGCCTCATCGAGCCGGGCGCTGTCTTTGCGGTGCCATATTCGGGAAGGAACCTCCTTTTGTCTAACGAAGCCGGGGAGACGGCAACCGAGCATGTTCATAGTTGGGGCGGGCGCTGGCTATTCTGGCAGTGCCGAGGGACGCTGATGTTTAATTTTGATGATCTTGGAATAGGGCTAAGCTACTCCATGAACGACATTGACATGTACTCCACCCTTAGGACTCTTGAATATGAAGGGCAGTCTTTCGATGACTTCTATCACGCGAAAGAGATGGTCTATCACACTTTTGGAGTGACGCTATCATATTCATTCTGATTATTCCAGCCACCCCTCCGGAAGCTGCATAGTGACGCAGTGGAGGCCTCCGTGGCCGGAGAGGAGAGGACGGCAGTCGATGATGATGACCTCCCTGTCCGGGAACACTTCCTGAAGCCTCGGACGGACAACCTCGTCGAGCTCTGATCCTGTGCCCGGCACGAGAACCGCTCCGTTGATTATCAGGAAATTGGCGTAGGATGCCGGGAGAGGGTAGCCGTCCAGGAACATCTGCTCCGGCTTAGGCAGCGGCACGAGTCTGTACGGCTTGCCGTCCAGAGTACGGAAGGACTGAAGCTGCGCTTCCATATTCATTAATGACTCGTGGTCAGGGTCTTCCGGGTCGTCGCTTTTGAGGTAGGCGATTGTCTCCGGGCCGCAGAAGCGCGCCAGAATGTCGATGTGGCTGTCGGTGTCGTCGCCGGATAGGCTGCCGTTGTCCACCCAGAGCACACGCTTGAGCCCGAACGCCTGCCTGAGCTCGCCCTCGATCTCCTCCTGGGTGAGATATTCATTCCTGTTGTCGCTGCAAAGGCATTCCGAGGTGGCCATCAGGGTTCCAGCTCCGTCGGTGTCGATGCTGCCCCCCTCAAGAACGAACGGACGCATGTCCACGCACATCACCTCATCAGCGAATGCCCTGTCGAAGAATATCTTCTTGGTGATTCCGTTGTCGAAGTTGGAGGCGAACTTGAGCCCCCAGCCGTTGAATACGAAGTCGTAGAGGTACTTCTCCCCGTTGTCGCCGTAGACGGCTATTCCACCGTGGTCGCGCGCCCATGTGTCGTTTATCGGGCACTCGTGGAAACTGATCGCGGAAGTGTCCACCCCCAGTCCGGCAAGCCTTTTAGAGGCGGCCTCCACATCGGAAGTCACCAGAAGCACCTTCTCGAAACGCAGGATCGCCGAGATGATCCGTCCGTAGCATTCCTGCACCTTCTCAAGTTCGTACCAAGGTGTCGTCTCGTCAGGCCAGGTGAGCATCACCCCGCTCTGTCTCTCCCATTCAGCAGGCAGTCTCATTTCATTACTTGTTTATTATCTGCAAAGATATTGTTATTTTTGTGAACTGTGAACAGGATCAAGAGGTAAGCCATGAAATTTCGTTTGGAATCACCATACAAGCCGTCGGGGGATCAGCCGGGGGCGATCGAGGGGTTGTGCGACGCGCTGAACCAGGGCGTCGGGGATGTGACTTTGCTGGGAGTGACGGGGTCGGGAAAGACCTTCACGATGGCGAACGTCATCGAGAAGCTCCAGCGGCCTGCGCTGATCCTCAGCCACAACAAGACTCTGGCGGCGCAGCTTTACGGGGAGTTCAAAAGCTTCTTTCCCTCCAACGCGGTTGAATATTTCGTCTCCTACTATGACTACTACCAACCGGAGGCCTACCTTCCGACCACCGATACCTACATCGAGAAGGATCTCAGCATCAACGACCAGATCGACAAACTGAGGCTGAGTGCCGCCTCGGCTCTGATGTCAGGGCGGAGGGATGTTATCGTGGTCTCCAGTGTGTCATGCCTCTATGGCATCGGAAACCCGGAGGACTTTCACGCTCAGTCCATTCTGGTGAAGCGAGGAGAGCAGCGCAGCCTGACAAGACTACTTTACCATCTCGTTGACGCAAACTACAGCCGCACGGAGGTGGATTTCAAGAGAGGGACGTTCAGGGTCCGGGGAGACACGGTCGATGTCTTTCTCGGAGGCTCTGACGAGGCCGTGAGGATCGAGTTCTTCGGGGACGAGGTCGATTCGCTCTCGCTGATCGATCCGCTGACCGGGGCGCACATCGAGTCGCTGGACGAGGTCCCGATCTTCCCGGCAACGAATTTCGTGACCACAAGGGAGCGCAGCATCAAGGCCGTCAGCATGATCCAGGATGACCTAAAAAAACAGGTCGATTATTTTAATGAGATCGGCAAGGGATTGGAGGCCAAGAGATTGCAGCAACGTGTCGAGAATGATCTCGAGATGATGAAGGAGATGGGCTACTGCCCCGGAATCGAGAACTACTCCCGCTATCTGGACGGCCGCCAGCCGGGCCAGAGACCGTTCTGCCTCATCGACTACTTCCCGAAGGACTTCATCACGTTCATCGACGAGAGCCACGTCACAATCCCGCAGATCAGGGCGATGTACGGCGGCGACCATGCCCGCAAGTCTGTTCTCATTGAATATGGCTTCCGCCTTCCCGCCGCGTCCGACAACCGTCCTCTGACATTCGACGAGTTCAATGAGATCACCGACCAGAAGGTCTATGTCAGCGCCACGCCGTCGGACTATGAGCTGGAACGCTCGAACGGCCTTGTGGTCGAGCAGGTTGTGCGGCCTACCGGCCTGCTGGATCCTCCGATCGAGGTCCGTCCGACAAAGAACCAGGTGGATGACCTCGTGGAGGAGATCCGCAGGAGGGCCGAGAAGGACGAGAGGATCCTTGTCACGACCCTGACCAAGAGGATGGCCGAGGAACTGACTGACTATCTGGACAAGATCGACATCCGGGTGCGCTACATCCATTCCGATGTGGACACGGCGGAGAGGGTCGAGATCATAGAGGACTTCAAGAACGGACTCTTCGACGTGCTGGTCGGAGTGAACCTCCTGCGCGAGGGACTGGATATTCCTACAGTGTCACTCGTTGCGATCCTGGACGCCGACAAGGAAGGCTTCCTGCGCTCCGGAAGGGCATTGACCCAGACGGCCGGACGCGCGGCCAGGAATGTCAACGGCCTTGTGATAATGTACGCCGACACTGTCACCGAGTCGATGGAGCAGACCATCCGCGAGACCAACCGCCGCAGGACGAAGCAGATCGAATATAACAAACTCCACCACATCACCCCTAAGCAGGTTGAGGTGAAAAGGAATATTCTTGTGTCAGAACTCTATGGCGAGCCGGAGAAGGCTGTCAACCCTCGTGTCAAGAACGGGCCTAGCGGAAGGGTCAGCGCGGCGGATTCGGTCTCCGACCCGACATATATTCCCAACCCAAGCGACCTTGGTCGAGGTACTGTCTCGGTCGGACTCGGACACGATTCCAAGAGGGAGGGGAACACGGCCTATGTCGACGGCTTCGTCAAGGCCGACCTGGCCGCCGTGCTTCAGGATCCGGTGATCCGCTCGATGAGCCGGGAGCAGATCCAGAAGACCATCGCGGAGGACAAACGCAGGATGGAGAAGTCCGCCGCCGACCTGGATTTCAGCGAGGCGGCCCGCTACCGCGACGAGATGTGGGCTCTGCAGGAATATCTGAAGGTCTGGAAAGATTAATCTTTCCAGACCTTCAGATATTCTCAACCCCCAGTCACTTTGTGACAGCCCCGGTGGGGCACTGGGGAACACGGTCCACAGACCCCTTGCGTCGCTACGCTCCTTAAACCCTGGAGACCTTCGTCACATGCTTCAGCGTCTTGATCTGCGAGATCACCTTGTCTAGTTCCATGTTGGACGGCACCGAAATCCTCATTGTGATCTCGTAGGTGCCGTTCCGTACGTTCTCGTTGACATTGAACGTCCTGAGGGAAGCCTTGAAAGTGTTGACGATCTCGGTGATCTGGCCGATGACTGAAGACTCCATGTCGGTGATGATCTTCAGCGAGCTCTGGAAACTGCCTCCGGCAGGAGAGTCCGCCCACTTTACCTTCTGGATCCTGTAAGGGTATGTACTGATCAGACGCGCCGCGTTCGGGCAGGAGATCCGGTGGATCTTGATGCCCTCTGTCCTGGTCACAAATCCGAACACATCGTCCCCGAACACCGGATGGCAACACTTGGACATCTTGTAGTCCAGCCCTTTAAGGTCACGCGCGTTCAGCACAAGAATGTCATCGGTTGAGTGCTGTCTGTCCCATTCCTCGCCTCGGGCCACGACCCTGCCGGCCTCAGCCTCCTTTGCCGCCTCGATGGCCTCGGCTGCGATCCTGTCCCTGTCAAGGATGTAGTTCTTTACATCGTTGATGTCAACTATCCCGTCCGCGACAGCTGCATAGAACGAGTTGAGAGTGGCATATTTAAGCTTTTTCAGTAACTCAGCCATCACTTCGTCCGGCAGCTCCAGCTTCCAGTTCTTCAGCCTTCTGCCCAGAAGTTCCTTTCCCTGGGCCGCTTTCTTATATTCCTCCTCATTGAGTTCCTGCTTGATCTTGTTGCGTGCCTTTGAGGTCACGACGAAGTTCAGCCAGTCGGAGGACGGCTTCTGGTTCTTGCCGGACATGATGTCCACCACATCTCCGGTCTTGAGCTTTTCCCTGATGGAAACCGCCTTGCCGTTGATGCGTCCGCCGGCGCAGCGGACTCCAAGCCCTGAATGAATATTGAAGGCGAAGTCCAGCACCGTGGCTCCGGCCGGCAGAATCCTCAGCTCCCCGGACGGAGTGAACACGAATATCTCCTTTGAAGGAGGCTGCGGTAGATCGTCAGGACTGCCTTCGTGCGGATGCTCAAGGGCATAGCGCACGGATGTCAGCCATTTGTCCAGCTGCGCCTCGTGCTTGATGCCTTTGTAGGACCAGTGCGAGGCCTGTCCGTTCTCCGCCTCGTCGTCCATCCTCTTCGTCCTGATCTGGACCTCGATGAAGGCTCCGCTCTTGTTCTTGACCGTGATGTGGAGTGACTCGTAGCCGTTCGGCTTAGGGTTCGTCACCCAGTCGCGCAGTCGCTTCGTGTCGGCCTCATATTCCTCGGTCACGTACGAATAGACCTGCCAGCAGATGTCCTTTTCCTTCTTGGTGTCCGGTTCGCAGTCGATGATGAACCTGATGGCGAAGACATCATAGACCCCCTCGAACGGCACTTTCTGCTTCTGCATCTTCCGCCAGATTGAATATGCCGTCTTTGTCCTGATCTTCAACTTGTAGTGTATTCCGGCGTCGGAGAGTGTCTTTTTGAGCGGTTCTATGAACTCTTGCGTCAAACGTTCGCGGTCCTTTTCCGTGGCCTTCAGCTTGTTGGTGATCGCGCGGTACTGCTCCGGCTCGGCGAAACGGAAGTAGATGTCCTCCATCTCGCTCTTGATGTTGTAGAGTCCGAGCTGGTGCGCAAGAGGGATGTACAGCATCAGGGTCTCCAGAATCTTCTTCTCTCTGGAGGCCTTCGGGAACATCTCCAGATGCCTCATCACCTCCAGCCTGTCGGCTATCTTGAGCACGGTCACGCGCGGGTCCGTCGAGTACTGCACGATGAGTTTCTTGTAGCTCTCGGCCTCCAGCCGTGTGTCCTTGGGCTTGATTGTGGCGATCTTGTTCAGCCCCTCCACCATTGTGTAGACATCCTCCGGAAATCCGCCTTTCAGTTCAATGTCAAATTTTTGTGCTTGGTCCCTGAGCTTGTCGAAGGACCTTTCCGTCCGCAAATCAATCTCGGGATGCTTTCTGGTGGCTTCATGAAGAAACACCGCAGCCACGCAGTCAGCCGGCAGACCGATCTCGTCCGCCGCGATCAGCGCCACGTTGAGAGGATGCTCGATGAAAGGATGGCCGTTGCCACGCGTTTCTCCATCCAGGGCGGCCGATGCTATCGCATAAGCTTTGTCGATGAGGGCCTGTCCCGCCTCATCGTACTGGGGAAATCTCTGATGAATCGTGTCCATAGCAAAGTCCGTTTTACAACTCATAGAATCACACCTCCAAAAATAGTAATTTTCCTCGAATATCATCCGTTGCGTAAAGAAAACAATTCAGCTGTCGCACAAATAAATGTTTTGTCCTATGTAACACCTCACTTCGGACAAAGTGCCTCCAAATCACATTCCACCGGGAGAATGGTCGGTTCCACCGGACAAAGCCAGGTGAAGCTGAGCTGGAAAAGGATGCTCCTTTGCTGCCTGTCCTTGAGAAGGAACAGACCATCGCGGGGCACATAGGAGTCATCGAGAGCGGACGTGAATATATTCGTGGATCAGAAGAGGGGCTTTTGCGCCTAAGGTCGGATTTGACAGAGAAGTTGCTTCCTGTGTTGGAAAAGGCGAAAGTCCTTGAATCTGAAGCCGTGAGGGGACGTGCGTTGGCGGAGGGAACTCAGAAGAAGGCGGAAGAGGCTTTGGCCGGGTCTGATGCCGCTGCTGTACGCAAGGAGATAGGCGACCTGAAAGATAAGTCAGTGGATGTCAAGCTGGCTCAGGATCGACTTTCGCTCCTGGAACAACAAATTGCCAGGCGCAAGACAGAAGAGGCCGACATCTCTGAGAAAGAGAAGGCGCTTGAAGGCAAGATCGCTGAACGAGATTCTCTAGCCAAGGCCGTTGATGCTTCCCGTATCAAATCCGAGTTGGCTGACGAAGTCTATAGAAAGCTAAGTATGACGGTAGAGGACACCGTCAAGGCTATCCGTAACAACCTTCAGGTCGGGGACGTCTGTCCTGTCTGCATGAGGGAGATCGAGTCAGCGTTGCCGACAGATCTGGAACTGCGGAAACGTCTCGCACCTATGGAGAGTGCGTGTGAGGAGGCACGGATTATATACCGTAATGACAAAGAGTGTTACGACCGCCTTGTGGCTGAGACAAAGGCTGAGTCGGAGCAGCTGCGGAAACAGAAATCCGCCTTCGAGAATGACCGTGAGGTGGACCGGATGACGGAATCCGTGAATATGGCTGTGAAGAAATGCGGTCTGGCGACTGTTGATGACGGCACCAAGGCGGCGCTTGAGGCGATGAGCCAGGAAATATGCTTGCGTCTGTGTGAACTTGTTGAAAAAGAGAAGGTTTGCGCCCGTCTTGAAAAGGAGTCCGCAGATGCCCGGAAATCAAGTGTCACCGCAAGAGATGCCGTGGACAAGGCGGTGGCAGCGCGCGTCAAGGCAGAAAAAGGATGTCCAGGCCAAGAAATCCGAGATTGAAAGGACAGAGGCGCTTGTGGCAGCCAGGAAAAAGACCGTTTTAGCGGCTGAGCAGGCGGTCGGGGAGATTCTTGCCGGCTCTCCTTGGGGTGAAAACTGGAGTGAGGACACTCGGATATTCATAAAAGATCTTGAGGAAACGGCCCGTTCATACCGGAAGAGGGTGGATCTTTCGGAGAGCATGGGCAAGAAGATTGAAGAGTCGAGGACGCTGATTGGCTTCGTGCAAGGGACTGTGGCCGTCATAGTGGAGATGATGCCGTCGTGGAAGGGACTTGAAGCCGGAGAAGCCGTGAATATTCCGGAATTGTCGAAGGAGGCGGAGTCTGTCAAGAGCGCGTTGATTCTGGAAAGGCACAAACTTGCGCTTGCCGAGGAACACGCCAAGACTGAGTCAGCCAAGGTCGATGCGTTTTTAGAGGATCATCCTGAACATGACAGGGCGGCGCTGAAGGCTCTTTCTGAATATTCGGAGGTGGTGATCTCCGAGATAGAACGTAGGCACAAAAAGGCTTCTGACGAGTTGGCCGCAGCTAAGGTAGCATTGGCCACAGATCAGCGAAATGAGGCTGAGCATCAGTTGAATAAGCCATCGCTCTCGGACGGTGACACGGTTGAGCGCTTGGAAGCCTTGTACAAAATGAATGACAAGGCCATGTCCGATGCTGCCAGTGAGGTGGCTCTTCTGACCGAGTCTCTAAGGCAGGATGAGGAGAACCGTGAAAAGGTCGGCAGACTGAAAGAGATTGCCGACAATCTAAGGAAGGAGTTCCTGTTGTGGAGCCGCCTGAACGATCTGATCGACAGGTATGTCCTGAAAGTCGTGCCGGGAACGTTCGTCATTGAGGTCGAGGATGCCTACCAAGGCTACGTCACCCGTCCGGCAAGCACCAAGTCCGGCAGGCAGGTCGGCATAATCAGCCACATCGAGGAGCTTCAGGAGAAGATCCCCGTCCGGATAGAAGTCAACCAGAACGAGCGCACCGCCACCAGCACGGTGACAGTGGTTCCCTGATCTGGTTGTGTTTGACATATTTTCTACAGCAAGCAATTGTCTGCTTGCGAAAGTTGGATAAATGGATATGCTTAATATTTAAGAATATGCCGCTGAACAAAAATGCCATGGCAAGATACCATCGTCTGGACGCTTGCTTTAGTAACCAGAGCAAGAGGTACTCCATTGAGGATTTGATCCGGGAATGCGGCGATGCGATCAGGACTTCGGATGATCCTGGAGCGACAGTCAGCAGAAGTCAGGTGTTCGATGACATAAAGAATCTGATGAAAGAATATCCCGATGCGATTGTCAAAATGAGAGGGGAGCGGGGACGTGTTTACTATCGGTATGCGGATCCTGGCTTTTCGATAAACGACAGGCCTCTGTCTGTCGATGAGGCGAAGATGTTCCGTGACACGATCAAGATGCTCGGACGTTTCAAGGGCATGCCGTATTTCGACAAACTGGAGGATGCTGCCAAGCGCTTTGAGGAATTTGGCCTGACATCGGGGAATTTTGACTGCGTTGGATTTGAAAGCAACACTTGAGTAAAAGAAAAAATGCAACCAAAAATCAAGAAAAGTTAGTCAACTCATATTGTGTTTCCCGGATTCAAGAGACTCATGTTATACCGGAATTATCAAGATGATTGTAAGAAAATCGACTTTAAGGTTGAATTTGTTTGTGGGATCAGCTATTTTTAAGTATTTTTGAGCCGATTTCTAGAATGGAGAACTTATGGCGACACGTGGTGAGGTAGAAAAGTTCCTAAGCCAATTCAAGGTTAAGCTTGACATATGGGGAATTATATTCCTTGATGGCAGGGAAAAGAATATGCAGGCCCTTGCGGATCTTAACATTTCCCGTTTTGAAAGGCTTAATGAAATAAGGACCATTCAGGTGGAACACTATTCCGAAGGTCCTATTCGTGACGTGTTGAATGACTATGGTGAGATGTGGGTGTTCGGTAAAGATGTGAATGGAATAGAGACATACATAAAGATCACTCTTGGCAAACCGAACCTAAAGACAATCTGCATCTCATTTCATCAAGCGGAACATCCAATGAATTATCCACTTAAACAGAATAAGGAGGACAAATAATGCTACAGGATCCAAAGAATATGAAAAGCCCGTTGACGGGTGGCAAAGTCACTTTGCATTGGGAGTGGCGTGACATTGATTTCCGGAAAGAAACGTTTCGGGTCTTGGCCCCATATTATGTTTGCGATGACACTAAGGAACAATTCACGACAACAGAATCCGACGGAATATGGCTGGCTCAAATGCGGAATCAGTATTGCCACAAGTATGGCATACCATACACTGACGAAATCACCGCCCTGCGTGCCCGTTATGGAATTTCCGCATTGAAGATGTCTTTGATTCTAGGCTTCGGAGAGAACCAATGGCGCAAATATGAGCAAGAGGAGATTCCGAGTCTGTCGAACGGAAAGATGATCCGCTCCATAATGAATCCGAAAGTGTTTCTGGATTTGGTGGAAAGCTCGAAAGAAATTCTTTCGGATAAAGAATATGTGAAAATAACATCAAAGGTCAATGATGTGATTTCCGCTGACGAGAATTATTCTGTAGAGCGCTACGAGATTCAGCGTGTCTATAGTTGCGCGCGTTCCGAGGAGAATGGATTCGCTCCTCTTTCATTAACGCGCTTGAAGAATATTATGTTATATATTCTTCAGCGTTGCGGAGACACCTTCTGTACCAAGATGAACAAACTACTTTTCTACATTGACTTCCTTTCCTATAGGGAGAGAGGTCTGGCGATGAGCGGTTTGTCATATCGCGCAATCAGCTATGGCCCAGTCCCGGAAAATTGGGACAGAGTCTATAGTCAATTCGACGAAATCCATCAGGAGCCGCGTCTCATCGGTGATTTCGAGGGCAATGTCCTGACATCCTCCGAGAAGCCGGATGAGACTCTCTTCACTCCCGATGAGCTTGCCGTTCTTGATACCGTATGTTCCCGATTCGGCTCAATGTCCTCCCGTGAGATCTCAGCCGTCAGCCACAAGGAAAAAGCCTGGCTCGACTGCCACGAAAACAGCGGCAGGATTCCGTTCGCGGACGCGTTTGAACTTAAGGCGGTGTAAGGTGATAAGCCAGACACACTTTTGAGGCAGAACCGCCATAAATCTTATGATATGTTTTTACCTCCCATAAGAAACTTCAAGTCTTTTTGTTGAAGAGTTGAAGGACTGGTATTTTTTATTCTATCGAATAATTTTATCTTTTCGGCAAGCGGAATATACACCTCGGCTCTATTTGTACACCACCATTTGTAGAACTTGATTGGATTTTCGCTGATCACTACCTCTGCCATGACAGGCTCTTTATATCCGGATATAGTAATAATTTTTTTTGTTCCGAGCAATTTCGTGTGATATTCGGGAAAATTCTTCTCGAGAGCGTTCATTAATGGCTTATATACAAATGCATTATCAACATAGATCAACTTGTTTTTTACAGCCCCGTAGAGAGTGGTAGGATCCAGTAAAATCCATTCTTTGATAGTATGGGTCACTTTTTTACCTTCCACTTCAAGAGTAAGGTGATCTTTCTGTGTATATTTTCCCGGACGAGGCGGGTAGAGCATTTTTGCATTATCGGTTCCAGCAGAAATGTCCTTTGAGGCTACGTGAACTTTCTTTTTAGAGAGTTCTTCTATTACATCGATCCGATTTATGTCTTGTCCCGGATATTTGCGAATTAGTTCTTCGTTATTTTCTCCAAGGAAGAAATCTTCAATAAAGTTCCAACGCTCTTTATTCGAGAAACTCCTTGTAAAGAAATGATTCATTATTTCTGTACTAACTGTATGTTTCTCTTGAGTTTTCTCGAATAAGATATTCTGATAGTTAGGATTCTGACTGTCATAGTGAACTTTTTCCGGATTATTGAGTCGGATAAAAATCATCGGAGATTCTCCGCCCTGCATCTCAAAAGAGCCACAATTCAGGATTTCCATGAGATTGCCTATGCGGACATAGGGCAAAGAATTTTCCTTAGATAAGAAGCGTAACGGTTCCTTATTGCCAGATTCGAATAGTTTTGTAAGAAGTTTTATGATATGAGCGAAACTTCCTTCATATCGATTGCCAAACACTTTATACCGACGAGGAGTTGTAGGTTTTTCTTGCAGGAAGGCATTTTCCTCAATACCTCCGCAGAATGAAGTCTGTCTGCCCGAATATGATGCCAGAACAAAAGAGGCCAATTGCCTTGCTGTCCTATCATCATAATACTTTTTTAGTACAGCAACCATATCATCCTTTTCAAAGAAATGGAATTCCTGAGAAATTAGGAATGCCTTTATTACATCAAGGGCATTAGTGATCTTCTCGTTAGCGTCATTAATACTGTCTATGACATAGCTGACTTTGATTCGTGGTGAGACATCAATGCCATTAAAAAGTTTGCCTATGTAATAATCCCTTTTTAGGATGGGAAAACTCTTGTCACTGAAATTGTCTGTCCATAAGGCATTGAGGTCAATTTGCACAATAATATCACCTGTCTGCCTTTCCATCAGCTTCATTATAGATTTAGGATACAGCTTCATCAGTTTGGAATATCCAGAATGTGAAACTGATGCAAAGACCTTGGTAAATAATTGTTTGGGTCTGGCAAGAAGAACATTGTACCGATCCTTTGCAAGGTAGTCCTTCTCTATCATCATAAGCGCGGTTTTAACCTTTGTTCCCATGTCATCCATATCATTGAAAGCAAAAGCAAAATCGTCAACAGAGAGAAGCATATTTCTCTTATGCCCGTTATTTCTATATGTGTCATAAACTTTTTTGAGGACTGCCTTAAGTTGGAATAATTTCAAGGAGGACATCCCATATAACTGCTTGCTGTACTTCTGATCACGTGGAGAATAATTCAAGACAGCGTATCCGGTCATGTCATTGCCCCTGGCGGCTCTTCCTATTTCTTGAACATAATCTGGTAACAAACCGGAAGGTGCGTGATGATATACAACTTGGATGTCAGGAATGTCAACGCCCATACCAAATGCTTTTGTGCATACCATCACTTTCTTCTCATTTCCTCTGAATGCCTTTTCCGCCTGCTCTTTGCTAAGCGAATCCATTTGACCACCATAGTATTTGACTGCTATTTCCTCGACATCGTTTACAGCATCAGTAATCTTTCTTACCTGGTCAGTGTAGGGTGCGTAAACCAGCGTTTTGAATCCAAGGTTATTGACATTGTGAATAAACTCTGTTGTCTGCTTAATTTTTGCGGTGTCGAATCCTCTGGTTTCACTATCGTAATTATTGATAATGAATTCTATGTCATTTCGTTTCACCATACCGATAAAGAGATGAGGCGTGTGCATCATCAAACTATCTATGGTATCAAATACCATATCGTTTTTATCTCCACCATAAACTGCTGTTGCTGTTACTGCAATCATCGGGAATTTTTGGCCAGAATATTTTCTGATTTTATTGATATGATTCCCAATATACCAATAGTCAACTCTGAAATCACGTCCCCACGTTGTAATAAGATGAGCCTCATCGATAACCATCAATCCTATATTCCTGTCCCCGATGAAATATCTCACGTCATAAGACATAAGAAGTTCTGGCGCCATGTATAAAATGTCAATCTGGCCACTCTTACACTTCTCAATAATGTGGTCACGGTCTAATAAACTGACTTCGCTATTGATATATGCGACATGCGTGAAACCTCGTTGACAGATGATGGCTGCGACCTGATCTTTCATCAAGGCGATAAGTGGAGATACGACAATTGTGACATCTCCTTTCGAAGCAATATAGAATGCAGGGAGTTGGAAGAGCAAGGACTTTCCAGCACCGGTTGGCGCAGTCAAGAAAACGTCACGGTATTCGTGTCCAGCCCTGACATTCTCGTACTCATTGATGAGGGTTTGTACAACTTGTCCTTGTGAGACTTCAACAATCTCGTTGTTGACGTTTGGGTTCTTGTATATTTTGATGTTTCGATAAGACGCTCTATCTCCCCAATATCGCTTGAGGAGTTTATTCAAATCAGTAGAGGGAGAATAATCTTCAGAGATGGAATTCTCTAGGGCATAAATCAATTCTCCTTTGGATAAAGACATAAACCAGTTCAGCGCAAGAATTCTATTTTCTTGATCAGGAGTCACAGGTTGCTTGGGATAGAATTTTAAGAAAAGTGACTGGTTGTGCTTATCATTTTGAATGATATCATCGATAAATATATCAATCGATGTAGGATCGGAATATGGGTCTATAAATTTAACTCCAATAGAAGTCGCAACATTCTTTTTTAATTTCTTTGTCTTAGAAAAGACAGGAACTATGTGCCCTATTTGGCGATTCGGGGATTTAACTGAATAATAATAGCGACTTTCAATTTTGAATTGATCAGCCTGATAGATAGGTAATACGACATTCTGTGTGTCATCTTCAGACGTGTCTGCGATGAAGTCGTTACCAGCAATTGGAAAAATCTGTCTGAGATTATCGACAAGAACAATCACTCGATCTTTAAAGAAATCTGGATTAAGATAATCAACGACATAGGAATATTGCTGATATGACACAATCTTGTAGGAAGACGCTGATATCAGCGACAGAAATACTCTACCGAACCATTGCTTATCAAAAACTTCTTGACCGCATGTAAGGCCAAACGTGTTAGGATCTAAGACGTATTCTTCTTGTTTTGAAAATCCTATTGATCCAGTATCTCCAAGAATGACAAAGATTGGACGGTTAACAGAAGCCTTATTTTCTTCGATTAAATTGACGAAAACAGATGAGTATTGCTCCTTGATTGTCATAATAAAATGGTTAAAGTGTATAATGATTCAACGATTATCACTATATTGTATATGTGAAAATCAATGTGGTATCCTTTACTATAAACAAAAATAGATAAATTTTCTTTGAATTTAAAGAGTTTTTCTGACCAATAACAAAGATTATATTCGATGGTTTTATGTCGTTTGTAATCCCTGGGCAGCACCGTCGGGAGGCGAAAAGTGCTGAAAACGTTTCCTAAGAGTGTTTGATACACTCTTGAGGATCAAAAGAGGCCGAAAGTGCTGCCGATGGGATCAAGCGCAAGCCTAAAGAGTATAATCCCGTTATTCTGGTTGCGGATTTTTGTTTAGAGATGTATTACCGGTGTTGTGGTGCGGCTTCCGGGCAGGAATGGAGATTCCCACTGGAATGTCCGTTGAATGCAACGGTGTGTTATTGAATATATTAGTGAATTCTGCCCTCCTAATTAGACTGGCAGCGTTTGGCAAGTTGTTGAGAATCAGTGGGGGATTTATGCAGAAGATGAAATGATTCGGGAACAAATAGCAACGTTATGAAAGAAGATAAATGTGAACTTACGTCACTTGACGAGCTTATGGAATATATGTGGCTAAAGCCTGACAGGACAGGGCTGAAGGTGGATATATTCGTGGATGATTGCGGGTCTTATGAAAGGTATGGGCATCCGCTTCTTCTTTGGGCTAGAAATGGCTATGGACGTGAGGTCTCCGAGTTCATTCCTTTTCTCGTTTCGGACAGGCCTGCGATTCTGAATTTAGGGTGTTAAGTTAATTGAATATTTATAGTCACTGTTTTCGCCCATTTACG
>ERZ808242.35-NODE-35-length-97038-cov-21.250766_pt1 | contig 97038 bp, 73 predicted proteins | sample MGYA00521244_ERZ808242 | MGnify/ENA primary metagenome ERZ808242 (study PRJEB31516, sample SAMN03275573) | gut metagenome | biome: mammalia-associated habitat; material: feces | host: Papio cynocephalus | place: Kenya | collected 2012-07-27 ... | reverse complement strand
CGAGGTCGATGAGATAGTGCATTTGCTCAAAGGCGCAAAAGATAATCATACACGGAGCATTGCCTTTGCGTTTAGTGCCGACCATAGGCTTGTCCTGCTCGTTTCCCTCCTCATCCTCCTGTATACCGCCTTTGGGTTCACGGACGAGCATTTGGCTGCAAAAGTGCATAAACTCGGCAGGGCGGAAATCTTTGTCGGTGTCGAAAAACTCTTTGCCTGCCAGACTGCTTTCGCCGTTCTTGTTGTCTCCGTCTTTGTACCACGCGGGATTGCTTGCATACGCATTGATACCGATGTTATACGGGATGTCCGCTATAATCAGTTGTGCGTGTGGTATGCCGTACTGCTTGAAATTCTGAAAATGGTCGTTAAATAGTTCTACTCGTTTCATTGTTTGTTAATTTTTTCTTTTGGTATCACCCACCATTGCGGGTATTTGGTGTGGTTGAAAGGGTAGGTGAGGAAATAGACCTCGCCTGTCGGTGTGCGGGCTATTACTTTCTGTCCGTTGCAGGGCTGTACCTCTGCCGTGTTGAACCAGCGTACCTCCACGAGGTCTTGGTGTATGGCGGGGTGTTCGTTTTCGAGTGCGCAGCGCACGTCGTCTATGAGCATTATCGCCTGCTGCAACTGCTCTGTCATTTCTTGTTGTGTGAGTGCCATAGGTGTAGTTGTTTATTACAAGTTGTTATTCTGTCCTCTGTGCAAGCGGCTGTGCGTTCGTATTCGCAGCCGATACAGATATTTATCCCCTGTCTATACAGGCGGCTAACATCAGCCAAAGATTGAATAGTCATATCTATGCATTTTTGTAGTTATTGTCAGAACGGGCAATCTTCGTCATCGTCCACGTAGTCAGAGGCAAAGGGGTCGTCGTTCTCGTTGTTGGTATCGAAATTGAACACGGCTGCCGCTTCTGCGTCCATCTGCTTTTGTTGGAGGTCGTTGATGAGGTGGTTGGAGTTGTCCCATTGCGGTTCTTGTCCCTCTGTATATGGCGTGTAGCGTCCGTTGTTCAGGTTGTACTTGAAATAGGCTGTGCCTACCTGTCCGAGATGTCGGAATTTGACTTTCGACACTCGCACCTCCACACGCTCTTGGAGTCGGTCGCGGTGGACGATAATACCGAAGTCGCATTTGTTGTAGAAGTGTGCCGAACCGCTGATGTCGTAGAGCGTTGGCACTTCGATAGTGCCATCTTTGGTCTTGGGTTGTTTGGTAGGGTGCGCCATAAGAATGACCAGTACATCGTTCTGTTGTGCAAAGTTGGTCAGTCGGTCAAGCACGCTACTGATATACTGCGTTTCGTTTTGATTGCCCTGCTCGTTCTCCAAGCGGTTGTAAGGGTCAATCACTAAAGCCTTGATGCCTCGCTTGCGGACAAGGTATTTGGCACGGTCGAGAATAGTTTGCAGGTGAAAGTCGTCCTTGGGTGCTATGAAATAGAAGTCCGTCTCAAGGTGTAACTTGACTTGCTGATACTCGTTATATGGGAGTGTTTCCTTACCGAACTTATGCCCTGTGAATTTCTCAATAAGTTTGGAAGCGTGGTAGGCGAGCGGTGCGTTCTCCGGACTGAAATAGGCAAACCTCCAACCGTAGCGTATGTTGAGCCGTTCTGCTATCTCGTCGATGAACTCCGACTTGCCGCTTCCGGGTATGCCTGTTACGATACAGAGCCGTTTGGTCTCGAAGGACAGCAGGTTGTCAAAATTGGGATGCCCGATGGTTACTCCTTTCTGCCAGCCGCTCTCGAAGAGTGCGTCAAGAGACTGCTCAAAGTCGGACATACTGAATATGCCCTCCACTTTGATTTCTTTGGCGTTGACAATGCACTCTCGCAGGCTCTGTTTACCGTATTTTATCAGGTGTTCGTTAGCATCCTTACAGCCGTCCCCATACTCCACTATCTTACACCGCTCCACGCCAAAACGCCTGATGAGTTCGTCACGCAAGATTGTGCCTTTGGTGTCAGTGTCGGAAGCGATGTAGATGGTCTCCTTGTTGTCGAAATAGTCTTCAATATAGTCGTCAAGGTAGGTGAGATTGGCGTTTGCTCCGTTGGGTACTGATATGGTATTCGGGTAGCCACATTCGATGAATGATAGTGCGTCCATCTCTCCCTCTGTGATAATACATTCGGGTGTGTCCTTGATAGCATCGATGTTGTAGGGCAGAAGTTCTGCGCCTTGGCAGAGTTTGAAGCATTTATCGCCTGTGCGGAACTTAGTGTTGACGAGTTCTCCGTTTTTGTAGTAGTTGAACTGCACGGTATTCCACTCTTTGCCTTTCTGCGGCATAAACTCCAGCCCCTCCGTGATACGCATTGTTTCCACGGTGGAACGACTGATAGCACGCCCCTCAAACCAAGCAATAGCCTTGTCTGACATTGCGGTTGTCTGTCGTGGTTTCGGCTTGCGATACACTTTCGGTTCTCTGCGTATGGGGTGAGGGTTGTACCACGGCTGCTGCTTCGCCCACTCGCGTTTTTCGCTGTCGGAGTATTCCTTGGCTATACCTTTGTAACCGCAATAGTGGCAGCAGAACTCTCCTGTTGCGAGGTTGCACGATAGCGATTTATCTCGCTTGTCGTGGCGTTCGTTGTGGCACATCGGGCAGAATACCTTGATATTACCATTTGTCCTGCCGTTAGGCACTTCTATACCGTATTTTTGCCAATTGATTGTCATAGTCCTGCGGGTATCCAAGTGTTAGTTTCCATAGAGAACACATAATCCTTGCTTGGACGTGGCGGTGCTGCCATCGGAACGGACGGAAGAATGTCAGAGTAGCGACGGTTGCCCTCTTTGTCTATGTACTCGCCTACTCCGAGTTTGATTTCGGGTGCAGGCTTTTTCTTTGGGTCGAAGCCGTTGCGTTGTTCCCAAGTGCGAACGGCGGCTCGCCAATCTTTCATTGGGCTATTGCCCACTTTCCACCCCTTGCTCTCGTAGAAGTCCACGAACGATTGGGCATTGATGCCGTTTCCTCTATCTAAACAATAGGCGTGTACATCTTCAACGGTGGGCGGTATAAAACGCCCACTATTCTTTTTCTCCTTTTTCTTTCCATCTCCTATTTCCATTTCCTTATCCTTTATCCTATATCCTATTTCCTTATCCGGTATTGTTTTGTTATTGATTTGATTTGCATTTGTCTCTTTGACAGCATGGGTATTGCCTTGATTACGGCTCACACCTATACCGTTTTGTCCGCCTTTGCGTCCTGCTTGTGAGCGTTTGACAGACTTTTCGAGTATTGGGCGGACGAGAGCCCAGTATCCTTTGAGTGTAGGGTTGGAAAATGCAGGCTCAATATCGTTTATGGCGAATTCGCAAATTGCCTTTATCATCTGCCCGCTTTCTTCATCAGAAAGATATTGCAATGCCTCATAATACGAAGCAAAGAATGTAAAACTATTTGCTGCCATACTACATTGTTGCTATTAGAGATTTGCGTAATTTCTCGTTGCGTTCGGTCCACTCAAAGGAACTCAACATCCACCTGCGATAGTCCTGTGGTATATCTTTGAGTTTTGTACCTTTGAACTTTCCAAAGGGCATAATCTCAATGGGTGCTGCTGCTTTGGCGTCCACGAGTTGAGTATCCTCACGTGTGTACTTGCCTATATCGTGGATAGGTATGCCAGACAGGAGACGACCTCCTGTGCCGAACATCCGCCACATCTTGCCCTGCTCAAAGGTGATGTCCTCTACACGACCGAAGCGGTCTATGTTACCACCGATGTCGCACACAAGGCAGTCTCGTTTGTCGGGGTCTATACGTGTGCCTCGTCCGATTATTTGGTAATACAGGGCAATAGAAGCCGTTGATATACCCAGTACAATGCAGTCTATACCAGTAAAGTCGAATCCTGTGGAAAGCACACGCACATTGAATAGCACGCGTAATTCGCCACTCTTAAAACGGTTGATTGTCTCCTCGCGCTCCTGCTTCGGCTGTTCTCCATAGACCACTCCTGCCCGCGGGTATCGCTGCGCGAGGTCTTTTGCGTCTTGTACGGACGGAACATAAGCCAATATGTGTTGGCGTTCAGGGTGCGCTTGAATGGCACTTATCACATTGTCCGTACCTCCATTGGCATAATAGGCGGCTTGTACGCTTTCTTCGGTGTACTCGGACTTGCTACTGTTGAATACCAGCATAGAGCCGTCAAATGACTGTTTCTGATAAACAAGTTTTGACCAATAGCCAAGCCTGACCATCTCCTGCACCTGACCTACATAGAGGATTTCTTTGAAGAAATTACCTTTCTTTGACTTCGATGTAAGCATAACAAGTTTGGAGAATGTGTTGCCGGTCAAGTCACGGTTCTGTTGCAACTTGACCGGTGTTGCCGTTATGCCGAGTGTGTGCGTTATGCCGCTCTCTTTTAGGAACCGTCCGAGCATAGAGGTACTCTCACGAGGGTAGAGGTGCGCTTCGTCAATCAACATCTTCGTGAAGCCTAATTGCTTGAATTTTGCTCCGAGAGCCTTGATTGACCCTATGGTTGCATAAGTTATTGGTGCAATCTCTTTTCGTCCCATAGAAGCGGAGAAAATGCCTGCATTTGAGCCGAAGCCACCGCACAAGGCTACATATTTACGATAGTTCTGTTCGAGCAGTTCCTTTGATGGCTGTAAGACAATTAGATGTTCGCCACAGTATTTGGCGACATAGGCTGTTAGGATTGACTTACCCCACGCAGTCGGCAGGACGATGAGTGATGGACTCGGGTTGGGCTCGCGGAAGAAACGAATAGCCCTGTCGATAGGTTCTGTCTGATTTTCGCGTAATGTTATCATTGTTGAAAAAACAGGCTCTGCGTGTAGGCTTTGACCACGCCACAGCATTAGCGTTGCAGTCCGTTTCCGCAACTGCTGCCGTGCGCAGAGCCATTATAGGTTGATAAAGCCGTATGTGTGCTGTTGTTGGGGTCATAATGTTACGGCTGATAAATTACTTCAAGAGGAAGCGTCTCGCACCTTGAACAGGTAGAGTGTACTCCTCCACGATGTTCGGATATTTCGCTGCGAGCAGTTTGGTGTCCAGTTTCATTGATGGTTTGGGTGCTTTCCAAGTTGCGAGTGTGTCACCTCCGTAGGTGATGGCTTCTGCGTCTCCGAATGCCATTTTCAGTCTGCCCTCCAATGTGTCCTTTCGTTCTTCAAGAGCAGAAATCTGTTTCTTGAGGTCTTTGAGGTCTTTGTAGGCTTCGAATATATCATCGCCCACCTCTATCTGCTTGCCGTCGGTGTGGCGGTTGTACTTGGTCAGAATATCTTGCACGCTGATAGCGTCAGGTTCTTTCTTGCCTAAGATATTCTCAACCCAAAAACGTTCTACCTCCTCCACGAGCCAACCATAAAAATCGGGCGCAAAGGTGATGTCCTTATAGCCAAATTCTCGACCGCTGCATAACCACGCAAGCGAGCCTTGTTCGTAACCCGCTACTCCGAGGTTCATTTGCACTTGGCAAAACCAATGTTTAGGCAGGTCGTCAGGGTCAATGGTCTTCTGTGTCGTCTTACATTCGAGAATACCCTTGTTGTCATCATTGTGTGCCATACCTTGAAGCCAGAATGTGCGGTCGGGACTGACACGGAGGAACGGCTTGTCGGGGTTGATGAACATAAAGTCATCGGCACTGCTGCTGATAATCTCACGTCCGCTTGCGTCTGAATAAAAGCGAGCCACCGCGTCTTCAAGATAATGCCCTGCTTTCATATAGAAGTTCTCCTCTTGCGGTGCGTCCATACCAAGTTTACGCCGCCATAGTTGATAGGGTGTTTCCCAAGGGTTCAGACCTACTACACTTGCCACCTCACTTGCACCTATACCGTCTTTGCGGGCATTGAGCCACTCCTGACGGTTGCTGAATTTTAGTCTTGTACGGTTCATAACATATCCTCCTTATTTGATGTTCTCTGCCATAGCCTGCGCTGCACGGTCTTGTGCCGTCTCCGCTTTCTTTGCTGCTGCTTTCGCTTTCTTGGCTTCAATCATAGGTGTGATGAATACTCCCTCCACGGTCGAATCGCCCTCGTTGATAGCATTGAGTGCTCCACGGAGGTTGAATAACATTTGATTGTCGATATTCTCTGTTGTTGATACTCCGCAGAAGAATAGCACCTGTTCCTCCGTAATGTTGAATTTTTTGACATAATCAAGCATTGCTTTCCGACGACTTGCTATATCCTTGGTCGAACCGATAGCGACCTGCTTGATTTCGTCCATCACTTTTTTCGTAATGACTTTCGGTACTACTTTCAGGACTGCATTGCGAAATGCTATGGCACTTGCAGCATTGCCTGTTACGACCTGCATATCTTCCGAATAGGTCTTGCCATATTTGTCCGTGATACGACGTTTGACCTCGACGCTGACAGCGAGATTGGTTTCGAGGTCGTGCGCTAAACCTTGGGCAGTAATGGTTTTGCCGTCGTTGCCGATGATACGAGTGGCGACACGCAAGTTGCCCCACGCTCCTGCCACAATTTCTGCAAAACGCACACTGACACCTTCCACTGAACTGTTGTTGCCGCGAGGAAGTGAATAGAAGCACTCCCCTGCCGTTTCGACATCCATCTGTCCGTAGGTACGAATTTTGTTTAACACTTGCGCTACATCGCGCGGATACTTTTTAGCGGTGGAGATTTGCACATCTACCTCCGCACGGTCGATTGCCTGAATGACATCAACCGACTTTACTTCGATGATTTCGTTTGCCATAATTGTTATTTAGGATTGTTATTTGTTTTCTTATATTACCTGTGCGTAGCACAATAGGTTTCTGCCTCGCTCTCAATTTCCTCTTGCGACTTAATTGACACTCCTCGTAGCCACTCATCAAGCCGTTTTCTATCGAAGAATACCTTGTGCCCACGTTTGAAATGCGGTATCTTCTTACTGCTTGTCAGTCGGTACAAATACGATTTGCTATACTTGGTATATGCTACCGCTTCGTCAAAATCCAAAGTGTCCTTATTAAATATCATTTGACGCTGCTCTTGCAGCATCTGTTCAATACTCGCAAGGCGATTGGCAATGGTTTCAAGGGTGATTTTCTGCTCGTCCATTATCATTCCTCCGTCAAAAGTTTTTCAAGGTCAGGCAGCCAACCTCGCTTGTTACACCTCTTGGCTATTATACCAACCGCACCTATATTAACAAGTGCACCTGCTTTCAATAGCAAGAACTGTGTTAGCGACATAGGCATTTCGGGGTTATCCTCACCCACAAGAATTATAAATGCAAACATTCCCCATATTGCCAGTACTATAAGCAATGACCATTGCCCGACTTGCTTCAATGTGATAGTCCATTTCATAACTGACCTGCTCTTTTCAGACGACCCTCCACACGTTTGCGAATGCTGTAGATGGTACTGATAGTCGCCAAATGATACTTCTCGCATAGATACTCTGCGATGACAACTTTACTCTTGTCAGGGTCGGCAGCCAACTGTTGATACTCGGTGTAGATTGCCAACTCTCTCTGTTCCTTTTCTTGCTGGAACTTGGTTTTGAACACTGTTTCCATTTTTTGCTTTATTATTAGTTATTTTTTTATTTGCTATTTTCGCAAACTATTTGCACAATTAAAAACATTTGTGTAACTTTGCACGCAATTTTAATAAGCAAATAGCAATAGCGAAACTGTCACGAAGTTGTTTCGTTTTAAGTTCGCTGCAAAATTACGAATTTATTTCGTACCTACAAAATTTTTGAACAAGTTTTTTGTGAAAAAATAAAGACGAAAAAGATAAGATACAGTAAATCAAACTAATATGGACGTAAAAAAAATAAGAGAAAAAATGGGCGTTACACAACTACAACTCGCAGGTATGTGTGGTGTTACGCTCCGTACGGTTCAGAATTGGGAAACAGGTAAGCCTCTTCCTGAACGCGCACAGAAACTATTAGAAGCAATTGTAAGTTCTCGCGAAACTATTTCGTCAGGCGATGCTTCTCAAAATGGTGTAAGCGTTGCAACGGGTACGGGCAGTCAAGTAACGCTTAACCCTGATACACAACAATTTTTCTCCACGCTTGAAAGACAGCAGGATATTATGAGCCGCCAATTGGAAGAACTTGCGGAAATGCGTCGTCTGACACAAAAGAAAGACGAGCAGATAGATATGCTTCTCAAACTAATACAAGCCAGGCAATGAATACTCCCGAAAGCATAAAAATGGGGCGTAGTCGTATCCTCGCTTCTCGTGTGCTATTTCATACTCTCTCCTTATTAAATAAGCAGGATGGCGGTTCTATGTCATTTGGCGAGTTAAGGAAACTGTTACCCGACCTGTGCCATTTTGATGAGTGGGAACAATATATATATCCTAAAACAGGGCAGATTCGTTGGGTAGTTATGTTACAATACTATTCGGTTGACCTTGTTAAAGCAGGCTTGCTTTTGAAAAACAAAGGAGAGTGGTGCATCACGGACGAAGGGCGGCAGGCTCTCACCAAATATACCGAACCCAACCAGTTATTCAAATATACCCACCGGCTATATGCGGAGTGGGTGAAGAATAACAAGGTAGCCAAAGACCCTTACAAAGACGAGGAGGCTGTAACTGATGATGTTCCTACTTCCGTTGTGTTGGAGAATATCAAGCAACAAGCCAATGACGACCTGCGAACCTATATAGAGCAACGCACTTGGTGGGAGTTTCAAGATATGGTAGCAGCATTGCTCCGTGCAATGGGCTACTATACTCCGTTCGTTGCGCCTAAAGGCAAAGATGGAGGTGTTGACGTAATAGCGTATTCCGACCCATTAGGTGCCACCAAGCCGATACTGAAAGTACAAGTCAAACATTACAGTGAAAACAACACCGTATCGGTAGATATAGTACATAAGATTTTGGGAGTAGCAAAAGGTGATACACCTATTATTGTCACATCGGGACGCTTCACAGAAGACGCACACACAACCGCAAGGCAGAATAACGTCCGCCTGATAGACGGTACGGAGTTTGTAGAACTATGGATAGAGTACTACAACAAAATGACCGAAGACGACAAGGCACTAATGCCCATCGAACCTGTCTATTTTGTCAAACGAGATTGACCCAATAGAACCCCTGACCGCCCCTAATGGCAGGAGAGTTATTTTTTGCAAATTTTGCGCTCCTTTGACGAAAATAGTTCGACTGGTAAATTCCCTACTGAATAAATTTCGTTGCGTTCTCGGCAAAGAGAGGGCATACTGAAAAAGCAAAAGCGGTTGCACAGTTATTATACTGCGTAACCGCTTTTATTATATAGCATACTTCCTTACTTGCCTTGCTTGTCGTCCGCAGGTATAATGTTCGGAATACGAGCCACTGCTGCTTGTTTGTTTTTGTCAAGTACCTTTGCGTATATCTGCGTGGTGCTGATATTGCGATGTCCGAGCAACTTGGAGGTTGTGTAAATATCTGTCCCCAAGTCCAACATCATCGTCGCAAATGTATGGCGACCGCAATGGAATGTGATGTCTTTGTTTATACCTGCACGCACCACCCACAATTTGATTGTATTATTTGTGCAGGACGGCGAATGTATTGCGCCAAACACTTTCTGTTCTGGTTTGCCTCGTTCTCCCATTAGTTCGGCTGCTTGCGGCGAGATGTCAAGGTACTCTAAGCCACCTGTCTTTTTCTGCTTGAAAATGATACGCGTGTATTCGCCTTGCTGATAGACCTCGCTCCAAGTTAGTTTGAGAATGTCGCTCCGTCGCAGACCCGTTAGACACGAGAACAAGAAAGCACGCTTTATTTCAGGATAATCGCACTCGGTTTCTGCAAGGCGTTTTACCTCATCAATGGTCAGGTACATTCGCGTTCCCTCTTCTGCTTTGAAACCCTCAATACCCCGTAGTGGGTTGGTTGGTATGATATGCTCCTCAAACGCCTGATTGATACACGCCCGTAGTTTGTTGAAATAACTGACCTTGCTGTTGCGTGACAGTCCTTTCTCTTTGAGCCGTGTCCTTTCATCGTGCTGCCAAGCAATAGCGTCATATTCCAAATAATCTTTGAAACCCTGTACCCATTCGGATGTGATGTCAGCAAAGGTGATGTCCTCACGTGGTTCATATTTTTTCAAATGATGTAGGCACGAATACCAGTTGCCCCAGTTACCACGACTCTCGTCACCGAGTCGTTTTTCGCACATAGCGCGGTAGTAGTCAAAGAATCGTGTGCGAGTAGCGAAATCGCCCTCGAAGCCGAACTTGCCATTTTTCAAGTCCACAATACGCTTGGCTCGTATGGCTTCCGCAAGTCGCATTGTTTCGATATTCTTCTCTTTGTCTCTGCGTGTCTTTTCTGGCACAAGGTATAGTTTCAACCATTCATAGGTGCGTTTACCGTCAATGTAGATGTCAAGATATAGCGATACCGTTCCTGTTGTGTTCGGTCTTTTACGCAACTTTATAGGCTCTTTGTTCATTGTTTACCTCCTTGCTGTCTGCAGTCTGCGAGTAACAAGATTTTGTTACTCATCTTGTTTCGAGTCACAAAATTACAACAAAAAATGTAAACTACAAAGCAATTAAAGGAAAATAGTAGCGATTAAATGTTTTTCTACAAACCCTGCAACCTCCATAGTATATTTGTGTTAGGTTGCTATTATTTTACTCTGACTGACTTTCTGAAAAAGCACCTTATTTTCCGATACAAAAATGGCTAAATATGTTATTTAATACCTCATGCGAGGTGATTTGTCCCGTTATCTCGCCGAGGGCGGTGAGGCAGTCTTGCAAGTCCATACTGAGGAACTCGCCCGACACGCCGTCTTGCAATCCCTGTTGTACACGGCGGATAGCCTCTAACGCTCGCACGAGCGCCTCATAATGGCGTGCATTGCTGATGGTTACGGTATTGGTGGTATCCATTTGTTCCGCCGCTATATGTGTCAAGGCTTCTTTCAATACCTCTACATCGCCGCTCTTTGCGGAAATTTGTAAATTTGTAAATTTGTAAGTTTGTAAATTTGTGCATTGCGCATTGTGCATTGTGCATTGTGCATTTACCAAATCGGCTTTGTTCCAGACTTGCAGGAGCGTCTTGCCTGTGAGGTCTATGCCGTCGAGGTCGGTTTGCGGGGCGGAGGAATCAATAACCTGCACGATAATCTGTGCTTTCTCGGCGGCTTGGCGGCTGCGCTTTATGCCCATACTCTCCAACCGGTCGCCTGTCTCGCGGATACCCGCCGTATCAATCAGGCGGAAGAGTATGCCGTTGAGCACCAGTGTGTCCTCTATCGTGTCGCGGGTAGTGCCTCGTATGTCGCTTACGATAGCGCGCTCTTCACCTACGAGGGCGTTGAGCAGCGTCGATTTGCCCGCATTGGTAGCACCCACAATCGCCACCGGTATGCCATTGCGAATGGCATTTCCGGTCTTGAACGAGCGGGTCAGGCAAGTCAGTTTCTGCTCTATTTCCAGTGCCAGAGCGGTCAGTTCGGAACGGTCGGCAAACTCCAACTCCTCGTGGTCGGCGAAATCAAGTTCCAGTTCGATGAGAGAGGTAAAATGCAGCAGCCGTTCTCTCAGTCCGTGCAACTCGCCCGATACGCTGCCGCGCAACTGGCTGAGTGCGAGGTCTTTCTCGGCTTTCGACTGCGAGGCGATCAGGTCAGCCACAGCCTCGGCTTCGGTCAGATCCATCTTGCCGTTGAGAAACGCCCGCTGTGTGAACTCGCCCGGTTTCGCCATACGGCAACCGGCATCTATCAGCCAGCGGAGCAACTCCTGCTGGATATACAGACTGCCGTGGCAACTGATTTCAACCACATCCTCGCCTGTAAACGAGTGCGGCGCACGGAAAACGGTTATCAATACCTCGTCCAAAGTCTCGCCGTTGCGCTCGATATGCCCGAAATGGACGGTGTTGGCAGGCGCATCCGATAGGGCGATATACCCGCGGAACAGGCTGTCCGTCAGGGCTATAGCCTGATCCCCGCTTACGCGCACCACGGCTATTCCGCCGCAGCCGTATGGGGTTGATATGGCACAGATTGTATCCATTGGTTTCACTTCCCGTTAAAAATCTCTTTTTTCTCCATTAAAGCCCATTAAAATTCCATATAAAAAGGCTTTGTTAATTGACGTTAATTATTTTCTTGGGAACATATAATTAACCACGAATTAACCATTAATTTCTGCATTGAATTTGTTATAGGATGGTTATAGGATAGAAAGCCTATCCACCCGTCATCCACCCGTCATCCACCTGACTTTTTAATTACGCATTACGCATTAACAAGGCAAAGGTACTGCTTTTTCCCGGATTGTGCAATTTTGTTTTGTGCAATCCAATTTTTTGCAGTACTTTTGTGCGTTTTTAGTTGAAAGACGCTATGTTTCAGTCAAAATCTATCGGTTATCTGTTCGGCATCCTTGCAGCCGGTTTCTACGGGCTCAACCCGATGTTTGCGTTGCCTCTCTATTATGACGGGTTGGACTCGCTGTCGGTGTTGTTTTGGCGGTATACGTTGAGTGTGCCGATGCTGGCGATACTGATGCTTGTGCAGCGCATTGATTTCCGTCTGACCGGATCCGAGACGCTGCAAATTGCCGTTCTCGGGGCGGTAATGGCATTGTCCTCCCTGCTCTTGTATCTTTCTTATAATTATATGGATGCGGGTTTGGCAAGCACTATTCTGTTTGTCTATCCGATAGTAACCGCCGTGCTGATGGCACTGGTCTTCCATGAGCGTGTAGCCCCGCTGGTCTGGGGCTGCCTTGCCTTGGCAACGGTGGGCATAGGCGTGCTGTGCGAAATCAACGGTTCGGCGCATGTAAGCATCGCCGGCGTACTGCTCTCGTTGGGTTCCGCCCTCACGTATGCCATTTATCTCGTTTTTATCAACAAAGGGCATATCACTCATATGCCGCCCGCAAAAGTTACGTTCTTTGTGCTGCTGTTCGGAGCGTTGATGCTTGGCGTGATGCTGCTTGTCAGAGGTCATCTCGCTGTGCCGCAGGGGCTGCATTGGGGCTACAGCGTCGGGGCGGCACTATTCCCCACCGCTCTCTCGCTGGTGTTGACTACGCTTGCTATCCAAACTATAGGCTCCACCCAGACGGCTATTCTCGGCGCTATGGAACCTATCACTGCCGTGCTGGTCGGACTGACGCTGTTTGGAGAACATCTGACCGTCCGCTCATGTATAGGTATTGCGCTGATTGTCATAGCGGTAACCATTGTGGTCGCTCGCAAGCAACCAGCAAAAGGGTAGGGGGTATTACGATTTGTTTTATTGCAATCATTTGCCGTTTTGCGTAAATTTTGGCGTTTTAAGGAGATAAAACGAACCAAAGTTGTGAAAATGGCATTTTTTTTGTAACTTTGCAGCGCACAAATTTAGTGCAATGCGCAATGCATAATGCGTAATGATTTTTTTTGATAATATAGAATAATGGATAAGATACGAAATTTTTGCATCATTGCACACATCGATCACGGCAAAAGTACGCTGGCGGATCGTATGCTCGAGATAACCGGTACGGTGGACAAACGCGATATGGAGAACCAGGTTCTGGACGATATGGACTTGGAGAAAGAGCGCGGTATCACTATCAAAAGCCACGCTATCCAGATGCAGCACAAAGGCTATACGCTCAACCTGATAGACACTCCGGGGCATGTGGATTTTTCCTACGAGGTGAGCCGTTCCATTGCCGCCTGTGAGGGCGCTTTGCTGGTAGTGGATGCCTCGCAGGGCGTTCAGGCACAGACCATCAGCAACCTCTATATGGCATTGGAGCACGACTTGGAGATTATCCCCGTGATGAACAAATGCGATATGGATTCGGCTATGCCGGAACGGGTGGAGGACGAGATTATCGACCTGCTCGGCTGCAAACGTGAGGATATTCTGCGCTGTTCTGCCAAGACGGGCACCGGCGTGCCCGAGATATTGGACGCCATTATCGACCGTATCCCCGCTCCGCAGGGCGACCCCGATGCACCGCTGCAATGTTTGGTGTTCGACTCTATATTCAATAGTTTTCGCGGTATCATTGCCTATTTCAAGGTGGTGAACGGCACTATGCACACAGGCGACCGCGTGCGGTTTGTTAATACCGGTAAGGAGTACGATGCGGACGAGATAGGTGTGCTGAAACTCGATATGCAGCCGCGAGAGACCATCTCAGCGGGCAATGTGGGATATATCATCTCGGGTATCAAGACCTCTACGGAGGTGCGTGTGGGCGATACGATCACCCATGTGGCACGCCCATGCGATAAGGCGATTGAGGGTTTCGAGGAGGTCAAGTCGATGGTGTTTGCGGGTGTCTATCCCATTGAGGCGGAGGACTACGAGGACTTGCGCTCCAGTCTGGAGAAACTGCAACTCAACGATGCCAGTCTGACTTTTACGCCCGAGTCGTCCATTGCCCTCGGTTTCGGTTTCCGCTGCGGCTTCCTCGGTTTGCTCCATATGGAGATCGTACAGGAACGCCTCGACCGCGAGTTTAATATGGATGTCATCACCACCGTGCCGAACGTAAGTTACAACGTCTATACCAAGGATGGCAAGATGATTGAGGTGCATAACCCCGCAGGTATGCCAGACCAGACGGAGATAGACCACATAGAGGAACCGTATATCCGTGCCAGCGTGATCACCACAAGCAATTTTATCGGTCCGATTATGACGCTCTGCCTTTCCAAACGCGGTGAATTGGTCAAACAGGAGTATATATCGGGCGACCGTATGGAGTTGCTGTTCGATATGCCGCTGGGCGAGATAGTGATTGACTTCTACGACAAACTGAAATCCATCTCCAAAGGTTATGCCTCTTTCGACTGGCACCAGAACGGTTTCCGCCCGTCGAATCTGGTCAAACTGGATATTCTGCTCAACGGCGAACAGGTGGATGCACTCTCTACGCTGACCCACCGCGACAATGCTGTGGATTTCGGGCGCAAGATGTGCGAGAAACTCAAAGAGTTGTTGCCCCGCCAGCAATTCGATATAGCCATTCAGGCGGCTATCGGAGCGAAGATTATTGCCCGCGAGACGGTGAAACAGGTGCGCAAAGATGTGCTGGCAAAATGCTACGGCGGTGATGTAAGCCGCAAGCGCAAACTGCTCGAAAAACAGAAAAAAGGCAAGAAACGTATGAAACAGATCGGCAATGTGGAAGTGCCGCAGAAAGCCTTCCTTGCCGTGCTAAAATTGGACTAGAACTACTGGATTTTCCAGATTTGCCAGTCCCAAATGATTTATAATCAAGACAAACGACAACCCAATTACTATATTTACTAATCAAAAAAGATTCTTGTTATGGAACAATTTGTGCATAGCGCATGGAGCATGATACCGTTTGGCATCATGCTGCTGATGATCGCTATCGGTCCGCTGGTGGCGGAGAAATTCTGGGAGAAGAATGTCAACAAGTTGCTTGTGTCGCTCATCTTGGGTGTACCTACCGCTGTGTGTCTGATCATCGGCGGTATGGCGCACGAGTTGGAGCATCAGGTGATGTTTGACTACATCCCCTTTATCGTCTTATTGTTGGCTCTTTTTGTTATTACGGGAGGTATCCATATCAGCGGCGACATCAAAGCAAAACCTATTGTCAATACCGGTTTGCTCGCTTTGGGCTGGGTGTTGGCAAGTGTAATGGGAACCACGGGTGCCGCAATGTTGCTCATCCGCCCATTGATAACGACCAACCAGCAACGTAAATATACGGTACATACTATCCTGTTTTTCATAGCGTTGGTTGCCAACTGCGGCGGTTTGCTCACCCCGCTCGGCGATCCCCCATTGTTTATGCTATTCCTGCGCGGTGCCGAGTTTACGTGGTTCCTGAGCATGCTGCCGGAATGGGCTTTTGTAGGCGGCTTGCTGCTGCTCATCTATTTCTGTATGGATACCTACTATTACAAGAAAGAGCACTGGACTTCTCTTTCGGCAGACGCCCGCGAGAAAGTACCGATGCAACTGAAAGGTGGTATCAACTTTGTGTATCTGTTGGGCGTTATCCTGAGCGTTGCTTTTATCAACGAGGGCTTTATCCCGCAGATGGGCGAAGAGGGTGCGCATCTGTGGTTGAAATATCTGCGTGAGATAGTTCTCCTGTCGCTTACTTTCCTGAGCCTCTACACCACCCCGAAAGCAGTGCGCTATGATTTGAACAAATACAGTTGGGGACCGATTATCGAGGTGGCAGTGCTGTTCCTCGGTATATTCACTACAATGACCCCGGCACTGGCTTTCCTGCGTGCGCACGCACCGGAACTGGGGTTGGCACACACATGGCAGTTCTACTATGCAACGGGTGCGCTATCCAGTTTCTTGGACAATACCCCGACGGCGGTAGCCTTCCACAGCGTGGCTTTGGGCTTGAGTCCGGAGCAGATGGCTGCCTTTGGCGGCAGTATGGTTGCGGGTATCCCGGAGGTATTGTTGCGTGCTATCTCGTTGGGTGCTGTGATGTTCGGTGCAATGACCTATATCGGCAACGGTCCTAACTTTATGGTAAAAGCCATTGCAGAGGAGAATGGTATCAAGATGCCATCGTTCTTCGGCTACATAATTAAATTCTCGTTGATTATCCTGTTGCCTGTATATATATTGACACAACTTATATTCCTTTGATTATGAATTTGTTTGATCAAATCAGCGAAGACATCAAGAAAGCGATGCTCGCTAAAGACAAAGTGGCACTTGATGCCCTGCGTGGTATCAAGAAAGAGTTTCTCGAAGCCAAAACCGCCAAAGGCGGCGACGGCGAACTGCACGACGACAAGGCATTGCAGATCCTGCAGAAGATGGTGAAACAGCGCAAAGAGTCGGCGCAGATGTATATCGATGCCAACCGCCCTGAACTGGCAGACGACGAACTGGCACAATGCAAAATAATCGAGAAGTACTTGCCCGCTATGCTGAGCGATAGCGAACTGGTAGCCGCTTTGGAGCAGATCATCGCCCAAACGGGCGCACAAGGTCCGCAGGATATGGGTAAGGTGATGGGCATTGCCACCAAGCAGTTGGCTGGTCGTGCCGAAGGAAAAGCCATCAGCACCAAGGTGCGCGAACTATTGAATAAATGACCATCATAGAAACCATCACAGCGTGGTATTCGGCACATATGAACTATGCGTCGATTACTGCGCTGATGACGATAGAGTCGTCGTTTATCCCTTTTCCTAGCGAGGTGGTTATCCCGCCGGCGGTCTATGTAGCCGCTTCCCCCGATAGTGCCCTGTACGTTACGGGCAACTACCCGTTGGATGTGGCGCTGATTGTGCTGTTCGGTACAATCGGTGCAATGCTCGGCGCAATGATCAACTATGGTTTGTCGGTGTGGCTCGGGCGGATCATCATCTATAAGTTCGCCGACAGCCGTCTCGGGCATCTCTGCCTACTCAGCAGCGAGAAAGTGCAGAAAGCGGAAACCTACTTCAACGACCACGGCAAAATCAGTACGTTTGTCGGGCGATTGATACCGGGTATACGCCAACTGATCAGTATTCCTGCAGGTTTGGCAAAGATGAATTTCGGTCAGTTTCTGCTCTATACGTTCCTCGGTGCGTTTATCTGGAATGCCGTGTTGGCGTTGTTGGGTTATATTGCCCACGGGCAGGCAGACCTCATTGACCGATACAGTCACGAACTGAGTATTGCCATCTTGGCTCTGCTCGGTATTGTGATGGTCTGGTTCGTTGTAAAAAAAATCATCAAGTCGGTTCGGAAACGTAACTAACCGGTTATTTGTAAATAACAATCCCCGTGATATATAAATATATCGCGGGGATTGTGTTTATATTATCGTCTGTGCATCCAAGAGCCAAACGGACGGCGGGATGGTTCTGGAACAGAATCGGGTTCTTTTTCGTCATCAATATGGATCTCCAGGTCGTCTCCTTCCGGATCATCCTGGTGCATTTTTTGTTCCGGTTCCTCTTTTTTTGTCTCGCCAAAGATTGTCTCCCCGAAACTTATCACTTGCGGTTTCTCATCATCTTTTGGGGAAGATGGCTTCTCTTGATAGTTGTCTTGTATGGCTTCGTCAATAGTCTTGCCGCCTTCCTCTTCGTCTAATGTGGGCAAGCCGTTCACTTCATAGCCGGTAGCAATAATGGTAACACGCACATCCTCACCGAGTTCCTCGTCAATGGCAGCACCCCATTGCACTTCTACCGAATCACCGATTTCCTTTACAAAATTATTGATTTGGTCAATTTCCGACATCTGGATAGCGTGTTCTGTAGAACAATAGAATTGTAGCAACAGACGTTTTGCCCCGTGTACATCGTTCGTGTTCACGAGTGGCGAATTGAGCGCATTGTTGATGGCGGTCGAAATACGGTATTCCCCGCTGGCACGCCCGACATTCATTATTGCTACACCGCCATGGCGCAACGTATTATAGACATCGGCAAAGTCAGTATTTACCACACCCGGTATCGTGATAATCTCTGCAATGGAGCGTGCTGCATTGGCTACAACATCGTTCGACTTGTCAAAGGCATTAAAGATGGTCAGGTCAGGGTAAATATCTTTCAGTTTCTCGTTGTTGATGATCAATAGTGCGTCCACATGCTTCGCTAGCGTAGCCACCCCGATCATTGCCTTGCGTATCTTTAGCCCCATCTCGAAAGCAAACGGGATGGTTACAATACCTACTGTCAGGATACCCATCTCCTGCGCCACTTCTGCTACGATAGGCGATGCTCCGGTACCCGTGCCGCCCCCCATACCGGCAGTAATAAACAGCATCTTCGTGCCGTCGTTCAGTGCCTCACGAATATGTTCGCGGCTCTCTTCGGCATACGCACGTGCTTTTTCCGGTTCGCCGCCTGCACCAAGTCCCGGACCTAATTGCAACTTGGCAGGCACTGACATCTTGCCGAGTGCCATCTTATCGGTATTGCATGTCAGGAAAGTAACATCCTTGATACCCTGCTTGTACATATAATTGACCGCATTGCCTCCGCCGCCACCGACACCGACGACCTTTATCAAACTGTCTTCTTTGATCTCCAATGGGAGAGTAATCATATCTTCTTCCATACTGAAAAGGATTTATAGATTTCTTTGGATAATCCGCCAACTTAATACTGCTGGTCGGTAAATAAATTCACAATGGTCTGTCCTAATTTCTCGGTGAAACCGGGTTTCTTCACCAATAGGTCTTTGTGCTTGTCGCGATAGTCCTGTCCCATTAGGATGGTTCCTACCAATGCGGAATAAGTGGGAGCGAAAAACTGCTCGTCGGTGTTGCTTACGAGCAACAAATCGTGCATACCGTAGCGTACATCATACCCCGTACGCTCGCGCAGATAAAGGTCAATACCTCGCAACATTGATGCCCCACCCGTGATGTACAGGCGTTCCACGCGGTCTTTATACCTGTCCAACTCCTGCAAAACAGGGGCTAATATCTCGTCCAATTTTTGGGCTATCACTTCCGCCACTTCCGTACATAGCACTTTCATATCCCCGCTACCATCAGCCGTCGGCACACGGAAAGTGTAGTTCTTCTCCACCAACTCGGGTGCTGCATAGCCGTATTGGACCTTTAGTTTTTCGGCAGTGGAAAAGGACATACCTTGTACTTCCAAAGCGCGTGTGATATGGTAGCCTCCGCATGGAACCACTTTGTTGGCTAAATACTGACCGCCCTTAAAAATCGTCAGTGTGGTGGTCTGTGCCCCCATATCGAGAACGGCACATCCATCGGTCAGTATGTCATAAGGGTCGTCCTCTTTGGCTTCTTCGCATTGAAAAACAGATAGCAGTACATCAGGGCGCACAAAGGCATGTTCAATGCTTCGTCCTGCTTTGTCAAAGGCTGTTTTTAATGGTATATCCAACTCTTTGTTGCCCACAAAAGCAAAATAGTGCGCTTCCACCAATGCCGCACGTTGATTCTCCGTCGGGGCTTCTTCCTGCTCTTCTTCGTCTAAGACATAATAACTGGGTATCAATTCCAGTACCCTCTGAGTGGGATACTTGGCTTCAATCTTGTCCTTGCACTCCTGCTTCATTGACTCAAGCAAAGCCGTCGAGACACCCTTTTTTCGCAACTGATCACGGCGGGCTTTTACCGGCGCAATCTGCATCGATTTGCCACCTAATGTTACAAATGCAGTAGGCAAATCCTCTATATGGATACGGTTAGCCAACAGACGCAATACCTCATTAATCATGTATCCTACATTGGTGGTGGACTTGATTACACCATATTCAATGCACTTGTGCCGTTGCGACTGCTCAACGCCCAATATGCGAAACAAATCGTCTCCCACACGTTCCGCCGCCATAGCCCGCACGCTGTTGCTTCCCAGGTCAATCGCTACCAGCGGTAGCGAGTCAGCCTTCATCTGTTTTTGTTTCTTTGCCATAATATCTATATTATTTCCGTCCCACAACCTGTCCTGCAAAGCGCAGGTCTAATTCTCTGTATTGTTTCTCGCGTACCATCTCGCCACCTTCCTCATAGAATTTCCGCAGTTTGTGCAGTTTGTCCTCATAACCGTCCAAATCACCTAATACAATAACAGGTTCAGCAAGCGAAACAGGCAGCAGACGTACATAATGAGGAATCCGTACCTCCATATACTTGATTCGCTTTCGCCAGTAAGCGTTGTCTTGCAGCCATTCGGCAAAATCGGCTATCGAACCCGTTGTCATCTGCAGTCCCACCCTGCCGCTAACCACCAGCATCGTGTCTTTTATGCTTTCCCGTATCGGCATCCGTTTGCGGTCGGTATCCACTATGTAACTGTCGTCCGCCGTAATCACCTTCAGCAGCGGCTTCCGTTGGGTCAGGCGCACATAGACCTCTCCCTGCGGGTTGATATAGCATTGCGCACTACGCACCATCGGATTAGTCCGTACTACATCTTCTATACGTTGCAGCGACACCTCCGACAGCGGTTTGCCTATCGGATAAGCGTCTTGCGCTTTGAGCAGTCCGTCCAATTCTTTTTCCGACAGATACATCCGCTCATCGGCATCCGCTATATAATATCGCAATACCGTGCATACCGTATCGGGACGCCCTGTCTGCCCGCAACATACACCGGCAATCAGCAACCCGACAGCAATCACTGCCGCCGTACCGATTAGGGCTATATGTAAGGCACGTTTCATAAACTTGTCTGTATATGATTGTTAATTGGTTTTGAACGTTGTTGAATGTTGTTGACCTAAAAAATAAAGCACATCGAAAAATTAATGGTTAATTACCGGGTAATTATATGTTCCATAAAAAAATAACGAATAATTACACGATAATTAACGTTCTACATAAACAAAATGGATGGTTAATTATAGTTTTTTAGTCTAACTTAGCCAATGCCTTCTTCAAATCGGGTACCAGCCGGTCTATATCTCCTGCGCCGATAGTCATCACCACTACCGGCTGTGTCTCTGTTTGCATCTTGGCTTTCATATATTCCACCAGGTCGCTCTTCTCCACCAATGCTTTCTTCGCACAGGTGATCTTGTCAAGCAACATCTTCGAACTAACCCCCTCTATTGGCAACTCGCGGGCGGGATAAATAGGCAGCAGCACCACCTCGTCCAGAGTAGAAAGCACTTTCGCGAAATCGTCCGCAAAATCGCGCGTACGCGTATATAGATGCGGTTGGAAGATGCCGATAAAATGGCGGTCGGGGTACAATCTGCGCACCGAGTCTATCGAGGTCTGTATCTCGGTAGGGTGGTGGGCATAGTCATCCACATACGCCACACGGTCATTGTTTACGTGTATGTTAAACCGTCTGTAAACGCCTGAATAGGTAAGCAACCCGTGTCTCAGTTCGTCCTTGTTCACCCCATTGAGCCACGCCACAGCCATTGCCGCCACGCTGTTTTCTATGTTCACCCATACCGGTACGCCCAAACGCAAATCCGGCAGCGAGTCGGTCGGTGTATGGAAATCAAAGTAGATATTTCCTTTCTGCACACGGATATTGTCCGCATAGAAATCCGCTTTCTCGGTCGCACTGTATGTATAGAGTTTTACACCCTTCTTCAGTCGAGGTGTAAAATCCAATCCTTTCTTTACAATCAGTGCCGCTTGTATCAACGAGGTGTAGTACTCGAAACTCTCTTTGTATGCCTCTGCCGTACCGTAAATATCCAGGTGGTCGGGATCAACCGCCGTAATCACCGACATATAAGGCGTCAGATAGTGAAACGAACGATCGTATTCGTCTGCTTCCACCACTACATAACTGCTGTCTTTTTGCAGCAGTACATTCGTTCCGTAGTTATTGCTGATGCCGCCAAGGAAAGCATTGGTGCCTATCTCCGACTGGTACATCAGGTGTGCCAGTATTGTCGAGGTGGTTGTCTTGCCGTGCGTACCTGCTACGCATAGTGCCTTCATCTGTTTGGTTACCATTCCCAGCACCTCCGCACGCTTCAGTATTTCGTAGCCGTTATTGCGCAGATAGGTGTAAATCATGGTGTCTTCCGGCACGGCAGGTGTACGTATCACCAAAGTGTGCCGCGGGTCGATACCCGTAGCCTGCAGTGCCTCCACGTCGTCTTTGTAGGAAACGGTCAGCCCCTCTTTTTCCAATTCGTGCGTCAGTGGCGATGGCGTATGGTCATATCCCGACACGCGATACCCGCGCGAATGGTAGTAGCGTGCCAGCGCACTCATACCAATCCCGCCAATTCCCAAAAAATAAACCGATTGTAAATCCTTGGTATCTAACATCTCTAATCCTGTGTTCTAAAAACGATTCTTATTTCTATCATCTATGGTTCTATCATCCTATAAAAAGAAATTAGCCCGCAAAATTACATAAAATCCTCGGATTACACAATATCGGCAGATAAAAAAATCAAGAGCAAGTCTATGCAGCACTAATACAGGGCTACCGTATCAAAATAGTAATGGAACAATGGGAAATAATACAAAAGTGCTAAAAAACAGCATTTAAGTGCCATCAAAAAGACATAAAAACGTATAGGTCTTTCGGCTGCCGCCAAACAACGCTGCGAGACTATGCCTATGGGACGTGGCTGTATCCGGGGGACGACGCGGCTCGCGTCGTCATTCGGCGACAGCCGAAAGGTACTATATGTACGGGTGAAGTGCGCCTGCGGCGCATGACGACGCGAGCCGCATCGCCCCCCAAGCACAGCATCAGCCGATAATATGAGGGGCGCACATTGGATAGCCGGAGTATTGTATCGCTCGGAGGAGTCATATGGTAGTGTGCATAGATAAATCAGTAGCCCGCACAAGGAGGGACAGTTTGAAAATCTGTAAATTTGTAAATGAGCAAATTTGTAAATTGGAAAGTTGTATTCTTGTGTTTGTATGCCGAAATACAGCCCCGCGAGGGTGCCTGTTGAGACGCTCCATAAGGCAGTCTCTTTGAGACTGTCTAACAAGTATAGACATCCTCTTATTTTGTTGGGAGACGACGCGGCTCGCGTCGTTAAGAGCAATCTTTTTCTGAAGAATAGGCTTCCTTTTTTACTTGTTAGACCCCCTCCTTCTTATGTCCTTTTTGTATATGGAATGTGTATAGCGTGAGTAGGTGATTAGTAGGTGATTAGTAGGTGATTAGTAGGTGATTAGTAGGTGATTTCGCTGAGGATACAAGATAACTGTTGAATGTTGTTGACCTGCCGTATTTTGGAATATATTTGATTTTTCGTGTATTTGTTTTCCAAGCACAGTAACTTTTGCAAGTTTTATTTTATAAGTTTTCGTTATCTCGAACTCACGTTATATATAATCACCCTTATTTCTGCCAGAGGGCTTTGGTAAAGAGCAACAGCACGGTGAAAATCTCAAGACGACCGATAAGCATTACCAGAGTCATTGTCCACTTGGCAATAACAGGGAAAGCGGCGTATGTACCTGCTGGACCGAAACTGCCGATACTCACGCCTACATTGCCGATACCCGATACCGCCGTGCCGATGGACTCGTCAAAAGGTACGCCCGTAGCGCAGAATATAAGCACGGCTAGCACGATAATCATAATGTAGAAGAACATAAATGCCATCACATTACTGATGGTCTGTTCCGAAACCGTATGCCCGTTGAAACGTACCGGCAACACGGCATTGGGGTGAATGCGGCGTTTTAGTTCTGTGGTGGCACTCTTGGCAAAGATACCTATTCGCACCCATTTGATACCGCCGCACGTACTGCCCGATGAGGCTCCGGTGAACATCATAAAGAAGACCATCGCCCAAAACAGTTTAGGCCAAGTCATATAGTCGCTCGCCGCAAAGCCCGTGGTGGTTATGGCTGACACCACAGTAAAGGCACTCTTACGGAAAGCCCGTTCCGCATCTGCAAAGAAGTCTGCATCTACGATAAACTGATTGGGGATTGGTTCAATAAAATTGTAGTGCAAGAATAATCCCGTACCTAGCACTATGATGCATAATGCCACCGCGCCGGCATACCATTGGGTCTCTTCGTCGTGCAGCAGGCGCGACGGTTTTCCGCGGAACAGGAATATGAGTTGTGTGAAATTGATTCCCGAGAGAAACATGAACAGGGTGATGGTGTACTGGATGGCAGGCGAGTAGTTGATGATGCTGGCATTCTTGGTTGAGAACCCGCCGGTTGCTATGGTGGACATCGAGTGGCACACCGAGTCAAATCCGTCCATTCCGAGCAGCCACAAGATACCGGTTTCCGCCAGCGTCAGAAGTATATACATTCCCCACATATGTTTGGCTGTATCGGCTATACGCGGAGAGAGTTTCTCGTAGCTCACCCCCGTAACTTCTGCGGCGTACAACTGCATACCGCCCAATCCGAACATCGGCAGTATCGCCACGCTCAGCACAATAATCCCCATACCGCCAATCCAATGGGTCATAGCACGCCATAGCAATATGCCGTGGGTCATTGTTTCTACATCCGGTATTACGGTTGCGCCCGTGGTGGTGAAACCCGACATCGTCTCAAACCAGCAGTCGGTAACGGTGGTCATTGCCCCGCTTAGCCAGAATGGGAGCATACCGAAGACGGAATAGACTATCCATACGGTGGCGACAATAAAATAGCCCTCGCGTTCTCCTACATGTTTGGCGGCATCGCGCCCGCAGATACATAGCAGCACGCCGCCCAGTAGCGTAATAAGCGTAGATACTAGGAATGCACCCGTATCCGGATCGCCGAAGCCCCATGATGTAAAGGTGGGCACCAGCATAAAGAGTGCCTCCAGACAGAGCAGCACTCCCATCGTCTTGAATACTAATCGCCAATTGAATGTGCGGGTCATAACTTATTTGAAGAATCGTTCCAGATGGCGCAAGACGTGCTTCTTGCAGAATACTACCACCTGGTCATTGGTTATGATTTGTGTCTCGCCGTTCACCAATACGCCCTCGCCGGCACGAACGATGGCACCTATATTGGTATCTTCGGGCAGTTGCATATCGCGTATCTTGCTATGCGTGATACGGCTGCCCTCTTTGGCTATAAACACCACTATCTCCGCATCCGCACTGGTTAGGTTGTGTATGTTCAGCACGCTGGCATCGAGCAACATCTGGTAGATGTACGAGGCGGCAATGGTCTTTTTGTTGAGCACCGTACCGATGTCGAGTGCCTCCGCCATAGGGATATAGTCGATATTCTCCACCTCGGCGATGGTCTTGCCTACACCGAAACGCTTGGCGGCAAGGCAGGCAAAGATGTTCGCCTCGCTGCTCTCCGTTACTGCCACAAACGCGTCGGCGTCCTGTATGCCCTCCTCTTTGAGCACAGACATATCCGACCCGTCCGCATTGATGATCAATGCCTGTGGCAGTTTGTCCGACAAGAGGTCGCATACGTCCCTGTTCTTCTCCAGAATCTTGATATTCAGGTCTTTCTCCGTAAGTGCCAAAGCCGCTTTGCGGGCGATACGAGAACCGCCGAAGAATATCACATTCTTTATCTCCCCCCTTTTCTTCCCGAGTTGCTCGCGCAGAAAATCCATTTCTTCCGCATTGCAGACTACATAGACCACATCGCCTGCCAGCACTTGGTCGCTACCGCGCGGAATGATCGTCTCGCTCTCCCGCTTGATCGCCACTATACGAAACCGCCCATGGTTGTAAATGCCCGAACTGAAAGTCTTGTTCACCACGGCTGCCCCCTCCCGTACTTTGACAACGCATAGTTCCAACGCCCCGTCGCAGAGCGACAGATGGAAGCGCATCCAGTTGGTGCGCAGCGACTCCTCTATCTCGTTGGCTGCCAGCACCTCGGGGTAGATGAGGTGGTTAAGACCCATATCTTCGAAAAACTTGCGGTTTTCGGGGAGCAAGTATTCGTAGTTGTCTATCCGTGCCAAAGTGCGCTTTGCTCCCAACCGGTTGGCTATCAGGCAGGAGGTGATGTTTTCCGTCTCGTGGGGGGTAACGGAGATAAACAAGTCCACATTCTTCACTCCGATGTCCTGCAAATCGTGGATAGAGGTAGGGCTGCCAACTTTGGTCAGCATATCATAGTTGGCATCCAGCAGACCGAGCCGCTCCCGGTTCTCGTCCATCAGACTGATCTCCATATCCTCTTGCGACAGGAGTTTTGCCAAGTGGGTACCCACCTCTCCTGCACCGGCAATGATAACACGCATAGTTAATTATGAATTATGAATTATGAATTATGAATGGCAATTCCCGCTTATCGTCTTCGCAATCCCCTCGGCATCAAGACCCAGCATATGGTTGAGTTCGGCGGTACTGCCGTGCTCCACAAACCGGTCGTGTACGCCGATGCGGACAATACGCGGCGAGTAGCCGTGGTCAGCCATCCATTCCAATACCGCCGAACCCAGTCCGCCGCTCACCATTCCGTCCTCGGCGGTGATGATAGTCCGGTACCGCTCTGCCACGGCAGTGAGCAACTCCTCGTCAAGCGGCTTGAGCCAGCGCATATCGTAATGCCCGATCTCTCCACCGTTAGGCAGACTCTGCAAGGCGGCTTCAACGGTATTGCCTATGGCACCGATCGACAGCACAGCCGTCTCTTTGCCCTCTTGCAGGCAGATACCTTTGCCGTATTCCACGGGCGTATGCCGCTCTTCGAGGACGCTCCTGCCGCGGGGATAACGGATAGCCACCGGACCGGTCAGGTTCTGCGCAAGCGTCATCATCTCGCGCAGATCTTCAGCCACACGCGGGGCGCAAATGGAGATGTTCGGCACGGGGCGCAAGTACGCCATATCCAATAGTCCGTGGTGGGTGGCACCGTCGTTGCCGACAATGCCCGCACGGTCGATACACAGCACTATGTGCAGGTTGGGCAACGCCACATCGTGGATGATGTTGTCATAAGCCCGTTGCATAAACGACGAGTAGATATTGCAGTACGGCAGCAGTCCCTCTTTCGCCATACCTGCAGAGAATGTAACGGCATGCCCCTCGGCGATACCCACATCAAACACCCGCGAGGGCAACTCTCTCTGCATAATCGTCATAGAGCAGCCGCTCGGCATTGCCGGTGTAACGCCCACTATCGCTTCGTTTTGCAGGGCGAGTGCCAGCAGTTGTTCGCCGAATACGTCCTGCCAGAGCGGTGCTGCGGCTTGCGCCTTGGGCGCACGTTCTCCCGTAGCGGCATTGAACTCGCCGGGAGCATGCCAGACGGTCTGGTCGTTCTCCGCCGGGGCATAACCTTTGCCTTTCTTGGTAATGATATGCAGCACTTTGGGACCTCGGTGATTCTTTATCTCGGAGAGAATACGCACGAGCGAAATCACATCATGCCCGTCGGCAGGTCCGAAATAGCGGATGTTCAGCCCTTGGAATATATTGCTCGGTTGGCGCGACAGGATGGCTTTTAGGCTATTGCCCTGCCGCAGGACGCGCTGTTTCTTTTTGTCATCAATGAGGTGCAGTTTCGCAGCCAGACGGTACAGGTTCCAACGCCATTTGTTGTAGCGGGCACTGGTGGTCAGGTCGAGCAGATACTGGGTGAAACCGCCGTGGATAGGGTCTATCGCCATATTGTTGTCATTGAGGATAATGAGCAGGTTGTTCTTGTCCATCGAGGTATTGTTCAGTCCCTCGAAAGCCAGTCCTCCCGTCATCGCCCCGTCGCCGATGATTGCCACTACGTTCTTGTTCTCATGCTTCATCTCAGCAGCAATGTCTATACCCAATGCCGCCGAAATAGAGTTGCTCGCATGCCCCGCCACAAACGCATCATATTCGCTCTCCGCAGGGGTGGGGAAGGGGGCAAGTCCTTTGAATTGGCGGTTGGTATGGAAACGGTCGCGCCGACCCGTCAGTATCTTGTGCGCATATGCCTGATGCCCAACGTCCCACACCAATTTGTCATAGGGCGTGTCAAACACATAATGCAACGCCACCGTCAGTTCAATACTCCCCAACGAGGACGCCAAATGCCCCGGATTGTGGCTCAACTCCTCTATGATAAAACGGCGCAACTCATCGCATACTGCGGGTAGGGCTTCAAGGGGGAGTTTTTTCAAGTCCGCAGGCGAGTCAATCTTGCTTAAATAGGGATAAGTATTGCTATGTTCGGTTGTTTCTGCCATATATATGATTAAAGTCCGCAAAGTTACAACTTATTTCCGATATACACAAGGGGAAACCGTTAATGCGTAATGTTCTTTTCCGTATTCACCGTAATACAAATTACGGCAACGAGACGGCAACGAGAAGGGTGCTTATAGGGCGTTTACCCGGCAGTACACATCTTATAAATTCCAATTCTTTCTAATAAGGAGTTCTACTCAGCCCACAGGGCTTCTTATCTCGCCGTAGGCTCGAACGATTATTCCGTGTCGCTTCGGCGCTCAATGTGCTATGCACATCCGCCTTACGCTTCACTTTTCTACGTCTTTTCTACGTAATTGGTATCACGGCGCAGGTAAAGCATATCCTGTATGATTTTACATTCTATCGGGTTACTTATCGGGCAAGCGGAAAAAAATGCCACTTAGAATTGGCAAATTGTAAAAAAGAACATAAAACAGGTGGAGAAATTTGTATATGTCATATCTTTAACCTACTTTTGCACCGGAAGACAAGGTGCTTCGTCTAATAACCATTGAATGTTTAATTCATTAAAAACTTAACCGTATGCAAGAGTTTAGCAAAGACATTATTGAAGTGGTTTGGGAGAAAGGCCGTATCATAGAAGGATATGATCCCGCCAAGTTCCGACAGGATGCGTGTGGCGCATGGATAACACGCGACAAATACGGCGACAAGAACAATAATTTCGGTTGGGTAATCGACCATATCTGCCCCCGCAGTCTGCTCGAAAGACACAATGTGCCGGAGGAAGCCGTGAATGATGTGGTAAATCTGCAACCGTTGCATTGGGCAAACGATATGTCGAAAGGGGAGAGTTACCCGATATTCCTCTCCTCACGCTATGCCGTAGAGGGCGACAATATCACCCTCGTGCAGAGTTTTATCATCAACGATGCCGTCCGCACGGCGGTGGACAAGTTCTTTGAGCCCTTCTTCCACACCAGTGCGGAATAATGCATAATGCGCAATACGTAATGCATAAAATAACCCGCTTTCCCTGAAAAGTAATCACTTCAAGGAAAGCGGGTTGCTTTTTTATTTCCGTGGTTGTTGTTTCACTTGCTGGGGTAGGAGTTGGTCTATCTTGGCGTTGAGTTCTTTGACCTGTTTCTCGAGGTCGTCGTTGTTGTCGCTCACCATGGCGTCCACGAAGATCGAGTTGACCAGCGACAGACCGATGATACTGCAAATCACCAGCAGCAGACTGAAATACAGGCGTACCCAACGGGCGGTAACTACGGAGGACCCCTCGGCGATGGTATCGGGTATCTCGTTCCAGCCCTCGCCCGTGCAGATACGGAAAATGGAATAGATGCTGTCTATCGGTGTGGCAAAGTATTCGGGTGCCGCATCGCGGAACAATGCGCACGACACCAGTGCCACAATGAGTATCAGCACAATGAAACCCGCAAAGACACCATAACTGTCGCGCAGGGCTTTGCCGAAGTTCCTGGCAATGTTGGAGAAATTGGGGAATATATGGATGATACGGAAGAAACGCAATACGCGCAGCAGTCTCAGTACCAGCAGAACGGACAAGTTACCCAATATGCCTGCCGGCATAAAGAATGCCGCCACGGACGGGAGAGACAGGATAACAAGTACGCCGTCCAGCCGGTTCCACCCGTCCCGCCAATAGCCCTTGATACCGTATTCCACTTGCTTCACCACCATCTCGATGATGAATATAAGCGTGCAGACAAGGTCGGCAACGGACAGCGCAAGGCTGTTCACCCCGCTCTCTTGGGCAAAGATAATTGCCGCATTGATGAGAATGACACACAGGATGATGTGCTCATTAAGAAAGATTTTTCGTATCAGTTGTTTCATCATTGGTTTGTTTAATTGCTGTACAAAGGTATTGTTTTCGTGGCACATACGCAAATAGCAACCCGCTTTCCCGCAAGTGGAGACTGACAGGAAAGAGGATTGTTATCTGTTCTGTATAGTGGTTTTATTCGCCTCGTGCGGCTTGACCGATGGTGAGGTTGTTGTCCACGCAGCGGGTGCCGGCGGGGTCTTTGATTTGCACTTTCAGTCCGTAGGCAGTGTCGAACAGTTTCTCTGCATCACCCACTTTCATCGAGGCTTTGATCTTGATTTCCTCGGTGGTGCGGGTTTTGATGTCCTTGGTTGTTCTGCTGTTCAGTTGTTTGAGCGTCATCTCGGGGTCGGCGAGTTGTGCGCCCTTGTAGATAGCGAGTGTGCAACCGAAAGTGTCCTTGAAACTTTTGCAGATGCTCTTTACTTTCATCTGTGGTGCCACCGAGAACTCAGCGTTCGTGAAGTGGTCTTTGATACTGTTAATCAGTCCCATTGTGTTTGTAATTTATTGGGTTAATAATAATTATCTTGCCTTGAATACGGGTTTGATGTATTCGGTGTGGGGGACGGCGGATAGGGCTTCGAGCCAGACATAGTTGTTGTAGCGCATGCGCTCGTTGAGGAAACCGAGGTAGATGGTCTTGTAGCCCTTGGCGGGAATACGACCGTTGCACGACTGCGTGCCCATGGTGGAATAGTCCACACTGTAACTGAGTTTGGACGGTTCGGTGCCGTCTTGGAACTTCTTGGCCTGCGCCGCATTGTAGAATACATACATATTGATGTACGCATCTTCCTCGCGGGGCGGCACGTTCTCGCCCAGCAGCGTGGCAATCAGTCCGCTGCCCCGATGGCTCTCATAGATGGGCAGTCCCAAGACCTTGATACGGCGGTAGGAGGTCTCCATATCATCGTAGAAATCGCCGTCGCTGCTTTTGTTGCCCTCGTTGGTGGAGATACGCAGCGAGTACAGCACGTCGGTGGCACCTGCAGGCACCTGCAACGCCACGATAGCACGGTAACTGCCCGAGAAAGCGGCTTTCAGTTGCCCGCGCAGGGTGAACTTGCGGGGCTCGTCGAAGAGGTTGGTCATCTTGATACCCCGTATAGGGGCTGCCAGAAAGTCGCCTTTCTGTGCGTCCACGCTGTCCACCCGCACCGACTTGGTACCCGCCAGGCGGGACACGTCCTGCGTCTTGTAGCCTATCTTGATGCCGGCATACTGGCGTGTCTTGGGCGTAACCTGCACGAGATAGATGGCACTGAAAGAGATATTGACCGAATCTCGGACAAGGGTCTTACCGGTGTAGGTCTTGAGCAGTTGGTGGCTGTCCGCATTGTAGATACGTACATCTGCTGGCTTCTCTGTCTCAATGTGATATAGCAGCCGGTCGCCGCGCTCCAGATAAACAGGGTAGTTCTGTGTGGCTTCCAACAGTTCCTGCGGTTTGCGATGGACAGAAACGAAGATATTGGGCGTTTGTGTCTCCACCAACTCTTCAACGGAGTCGTGCAGGTCGTCTATCTGCCGTTGCAGGTTCTTGCATTGCGCATTGGCGGCAGAGTCCTGTGTGGCGGGGTTGTAGTCGAATACCAACTGCTCGTTAAGGGCGCATAGAGATGTGATTTGTTTGGCGGACAATGTCTTTCCGTGGCGGCAGTCTGTTTGCAGGTCGTCAAGGAGTTGCTGCGTCTGCTGTGCGGTTTGGCTGACAGCGGCATACTGCTCTGCCGTCTGGCTGTCCATACCCTGTTCGGTCTTGCCCGTACTGCCGCCGCAACCCATAAGGGAAACGGCACAGAGAAAGGCAATAGAAATGTGTAGATGTTTCATTGTTATAGGTGATTTTTATAAGGGCTTATCTATACGGCGGATTTGTGTATCGGGGTTATCTCCATAAGCGAGCCAAGAGCATGCCCCCATAGGAATGGCTCTGTTTTTAGTAACGCCGTTGGTTATAATGGCATATACCTGCAATGGCGTTTGGGCAAGGTGGTCTTCCCATTCTGAACCGAAACATATATTCATATTCGTTGCATTTCTCCAATCGCCTTTTAACACACAATAGAGTATGTTTTGTATTCCCTCTTGTTCGGCAGTATCGGGTACTTCTGTAAGATGGTCAATAATGAGAAAACCCTCTTGCAATGAGACTAATTTATCTTTCAATTCATTGCGTGCATAGAGTGTTTGGGCATCAATGAGAGCAATGGGTTTACTCTCCTTTTGCAGCAAAGATTGTAGTTCGTGAGCAAAATCACAATTTGTGTCGTTGTTCACAATAATTGTGGAGTTCGGATATCTTTTCCAACGAAAGATATTATCATATTCCAGATTAAGCATAGTTATTATTATTTAGATGAAACATATTTGTAAGCAAGCAGGAAACCAATCCTGCTTGCCTTGTGATGGAATATTCTATATTAACCAAATTATGATTAGAGCAATGAAAATAATTATTGTGACAATATTGAATATCCATTTTACCGTACGACCTATTCCTGTTCGCTTGTCTATTTTTATAAAAATCCACTCTAAAATACCTAAGAAAATTAGTATTCCAAATAGAATCCAATTTGATACGTTTTCCATAATTGTTTTTGTTAATAATTATGCTTTCTTGTACATAAACGGGTTAGCGGCTCCTTTCTGTGTGTATGCTGCGGGGAGATGCTTGCCTACCAAACGGCGCATATTTGCATTAGTGGTAGGCTTGCCGGTGAACTCGATACGTGGTGCTTCAGCGGCGGAGGTGTGCCATTCCGATACGTCATACACTTCACGGACAATACCTTGTATCACAGCAAGGACATACTTGTAGTTTTGGGCTTTCTCCAACGTTGCTTTCCAGCAACCACGAGTAGCGTCATACAGATTGCCCTTTTCTTCGATGGCTTTTAGTGAGGTCTTGATGATGATATAATCCTCCTTTGGTTCTGTGTACTCTGATGCATCTTGCGTATTTGGTATTGTTTCTTCTGCTTTCAAGTCTTCTGCTTTAGGTGTTTCGGGGATAGATTTCTCCTCTTCTTTTTTATGAGAACATCCGAAACGTTGAAACAGTCGTTGAAACATTGATGGCTTTTCTTCAATCTCTTGTTTGGAAGCAGAATTTGTTTTGGGTTCTTCTTTTTGGGGAGCAGGAGCAGGCTTTGGTGCGTCTATTGTTTTAGCGGCACGGGCTTTGCGTTTCCGTTTCGGGAATGAATTCGCGTCCAAGAAGTTGATTTGGGCATCGCTTGGGAATGCGTCTGAAGCGATATTGACGTTTTCACTATAGATATTCACAACCTTTACTCCGCTATCAGCAAATGCTTTTTCCCCTATCTCTTTTACAGAGGCGGGTATGTTCACATCGGTCATAGAGATACATCCATTAAAGGCACCATAACCAATTCGAACTAAAGATTCAGGAAAGGATACATTCTGCAATGCGGAACAACCATCAAAGGCATCCTGACCTATTTCTTTTATTTTGTCTCCGAAGTCGATTGTCTTAAGAGCAGAACAACCACAAAAGGCAAATTGTCTTATAATCTCTAAACCATCTCCAAAATAAAGTTGTTCAATTGCGGTACATTTTTGAAAAGCATGTGAACCGATTTCTTGTAATGAATCAGGAAAGTTAATCTCCTTTAGATTGCTACATTCATAGAAAGCACCAGAATCCCATGCTTTACTTGTTATTTTAACTATAGTTTCTGGCAAAGAGATATTAGAGAGTGTGGTGTCCCCTTGAAAAGCACCTTTATATTGTGTTTTGTAAGTACTATCCTCATACGATAGGAAACTAGAATCTCCTGAAATTTTAGTAACTTTGTATTTCTTACCATTGTATTCCACCTCTGCAGGGATATTGCGCACAGGACGTTTTAATCCCTCTGTTTTTAAGAGAATGACTTCGTTGTTTTTGTCTTCGATAGTACGATACACCAAACCATTTATTGTAAAATCCATAATTTTAAGTCATTAAATAGTTAGACCATTATTTCTTTTTGTACATAAAGGGGTTGGCGGCTCCTTTTTGCATATACTTGGCGGGGAGACGCTTGCCCACTAATTGGCGCATATCGGGGTTGGTGCTTTCAACTCCCGTGAACTCAATGCGGGGTGTTTCTGCGGCAGAGGTGTGCCACTCCGATACGTCATATACCTCACGGACAACACCTTGTATTACTGCAAGGACATATTTATAGCGTTGTGCTTTCTCCAAAGTTGCTTTCCAACAGCCGCGAGTAGCATCGTACAGATTGCCGTGTTCTTCCATAGCTTTATTGGATGTTTTGATGATAACATAATCCTCTTTGGGTTCATCATACTCAGCAAGACTTAAGCGGTTTTGCAAGTCTTCGGCAGTGATGAGTCCGTGGTCATTGTCGTGTCCCGATTGCTCGTTGGTGAGATTAGGAAAACAATCTATCAGTGTGGATTCCACGGCAAATGCCTCGTTTTCAGTCAGTCCCCAATGGTAAATGACACAAATAACCTCTTTGCCATGGTTCATAATATCTTGTATGGTGGCAATCTTTAACGATATGTCATCATCATCTTTACCTGCGGTCAAGGCATTTTTCGCATGTTGGAAAACTCGGTTGCCGGTGCCTTTACCTACGTAGAAAGGCTGGTAGTTGAACGGGTTGAGTAACCCATACACATAATACTTGTGGTCGCTATCCAATTCCATTTGTTGGATAACATCGTTTGTGAAATTGTCTATCATAATTTTGTTATTTTTTGTGATGGGCAATAATTGCCCTAATAAGAAACGATAACTATTTTATCCCTTGCTTATCCCTTGCTGTTTGGCAGAACAAAGGCAGCACACCGTGCGCAAGCAGAACCGAAGTCCTGCTTGCACGATGTGGAGGCAATCACTCTCTGCCGGCAGCAGCGATGGTGATGCTGTTGTCGGCAAGTTTGGTGTTGTCGGCATTAGCCACCTGTACGGTGATACCATACAACTCTTTGACTTTGTTCTCGAAATTGCCGACCTGCATGTTGCCGCGTACAGCCAGTTCGCCGCCCTTGGCATCGCCCTTGCGGATAGAAGCCAGCGTGGCGTTCTCGTCTGCGAACTTTGCGCCGTTGTAAACACGAAGAGTGCTACCAAAAGCCTCTTTGAACTCTTTGCACAGCGTGCCTACACGCTTGTTGCCTGTCATTTTGATTTCTGCCATAATAATGGTTGTTTAGTTAATTGTTGTCTACTCTGTTGCAGGATTTTCGACCAGCCTCCTATATTGTTTTATTTGCTTTTCTTGCTGAGAATGGAAGAGTTCTTTTTCTTGCCCGTGGTGTCCACGATACCCAGTGTGGCAATCTTTACCACTTTCTTCAGCGTCTTGACATCTTTGCGGCGGTCATCCAATAGACCGGAGTTCTTGCCTTTTGTGAAAAATCCCATAATGATTTGATTTAGAGGGTTATATTATTCTACGATTACGAACTCGGTGCGGCGGTTCTCGGGCGCATACGGGTCGTCTGCGTTCTTAGGTTCGGCGGAGCCGCGTCCGATGGCAGTAAGGCGGGAAGCGTCGATGCCCTCGCGCTCAACCAAGAAAGTCACGGCAGCCTGTGCGCGTGTCTCGGAGAGTTGTTGGTTGACCGCAGCATCGCCTTCAGCGGAGGTATGCCCCTCGATCTCTAATTTGAGTTTGGGGTTCTCCTGCATCAGTTTGGCAAGGTCGTGGAGGACAAACTTGGCATCCTCGCTCAGTTCGGCTTTGCCTTGTGCGAACTCGGCAGCATTGAAATTGCGCTCTATCTCGTGCAGTTGCTGAATATAGAGGGTATCGTGCACAACGACCACTTTCTCCACCTCAACTACCTGCTTCTTGCCGAGCGAGAGCCACATAATCAATCCGATGATAGCCACAATCAGCAGTCCGATAACCGCCCACAGCCATGCGGGAACACTTTTCTTGGGCTGTTGCGGTACGGGCGGGATATAGCCGTTGAGGTACTCGAGAAGGAAACCGCCTTTCTGCCCCTTGACGCCTTTTTCAAACTCCGCCACCTCGATGTCGTACTGCTTGGCGTGTTCCACTAGACGGTCGTACTCCGGCTTCGTCCACACTTTGATGAGGGCTAACTTGACCTTGTCGGCAGTGGTGATCAGTTCGTCTTTCTCGGCGAAACACCAGTTGACATAGTTGGGGTCGTTCTGAATCATCTCCGGCGTGATAAACAGGTGCGGATGATGGGTGAGCGAGTCGGGGAACGCCTTCTGCAGGTCTTCGAAAGTGGCGTGCGGATACATAATCATATAGGCATGCACGATACCTAATGCTGTACGGTTTTGAGCCTTACCGTAAACTCTTACTTTGCTTGGCATAAACTGTTTGGTTTTTATGTGATTATTTTGATTTCTTGCGTCCTCCGGTGAGGGTTCTCAGTACGGCTTGCCCGACTTTGCGCTCCAGCCCTTGGCGGGTGGTGGGGATACCGGTGGCACGGGCTACTTTGGTTTTCAATCCCGATATGCCTACGGCACGTTTCCATGAAAAACTAAGTCCTTTCATTATGGTGTGCGTTGGCGGGTTATCTCTTGCGCTCGCGGGCGATGCTGTCCTTGCAGGATTCTATCTGCCGTTTGATGCTCTCGATAGCACGGTCGTGCGAGGCGGCATGGTCAATCTTCTGCCGGCGATAATAGGCCTTACTGTCCGTTGTAGATGCGCTTTTTACCAAATCAGCATAACGCTCATTGTCACGTTTCTTGGCTTCTTTCTCTTTGGCGAGGCGGGCGCGGAGGTCCACCATCTGTTTTTTGTAATACTCTAAACTCATGGTATGTACAATTAGTTTGTTTTCCCTACTCACTTGCAGGCTTTTCGGGTTACTCCTATCGGCGGGTATAGTCGGCATAGCCGATGTTCTTGGTCTTCAGTTCGGGGTCGGCAGGTGTGTCGCGGTGCTCGATATATTGGTTGAGCAGCGTTGCCAATGCTTGCGCTATCTGTATGCCTCGGTTGTCCCACGCCATAACACTCCATGCCACCCGCAGTACAAACGCATTGGGGCGATGTGCCAGATGGCGGGCGAAATAGGCAGGCGAGGCGTTGTTGTGGTACCGCTGGCGGTCGGCTTGCAGGTGGTATGGCTCCAGCATAGCGGTAACTGCGGTATAGAAAGTGTCGAACACAGGCACATCGTGAAGGGTAATGCAGGGGGCGGAGTATGTCTCGTCGCCCTTCTTGCCGCCATACGAGAAGTGAAACTGTGTAGGATAGTTCGGTTCCAAGGCACCGCTGGCAGCCAGGATAGAGACCACCCATTTGTCTTCGCTGTCTGCCAACCGGTTGAGGTCTGCCATACAGGCGTTTTGCGCTGCATCGGCGGTGTCGGGATTATAGGTAAAGAACGAGCGGTATGGACGCGATGCGCCCAACTCGCGGCTGACGAAGTTGAAACCGCCTATCTTGGCAAGATAGTACGCCCACCAGCCCACCATAGGGTCTGCAATGTCGCTCGGCGAGAAAATGGTAATGCGCGAACCTCGGTTGATACACTGCCCGTAGCAGGTGTTGATAGCAAAATGCTCCACTGCCAGTTGGTCTTCGGGGTGCTCCTCGGTGGGGCGCGTGGCGGAGAGGTTGATGAGGCGGAAATCGTCGGAAGCGGATACGGCATCCAGTATCTCGTCTTCTTTGAGCCCCAGCCGCGCCTGTATCTCCACTATTGTGGCGTATCGGGGAACCACCTGAAAACCCGTGAGGCGGTCCATAGTGCGCTCAAAAGCAAAGTGCAGCGTGTCAGCCCAAGCGGCGACCTTTTCCTTTTTCTCATCTTTCTCCATTACCTCCGAGAATGCGGATGCCACCAATCCTGCAGGCACGGCAAAGATGGCAATACCCAGAATACCGATGATACAGGCGATGATACGTCCGCAGACCGTGATAGGCGGTGTGTCGGCAAAGTTGCCCGGGTCACCGATGTATTGTGCAAAAGCCCATAGTACGGACGTCCAGCCGTTGGCATAGACATCGGGCTGCGCCTCATGCTCCACGAAGAAAAGGATAAACGACAGAATGACGGTGATGATGCACAAGAACTCAAGCGAAACCACCATCTCGTTTTTCTTCGAGCGCAGGGCGCGGCTCAGGATATTGAATGCTTTTACGTAGCGGAAGATACGCAGCAGGCGGGCGATACGCAGAGCCTTGAGAGCCACATAAGGCACGGGCAGGAAGAAATGCAGGTAAAAAGGGTAGGTGGACAGAATATCGATCAGCCCGTAGAACGAGCAGCAGTAGCGGATACGCCCCCAAAAGCCTTTGTACTTGGGTGAAATCTCGTCTGCCGCCCAGATACGCAGTGTTACTTCGATAGTGAAAATGATGGTGGTGAAATAGTCGATGACCCGCAGCCACGTGCCGAAACGCGCGACGATGTTGTCGTATGTGGAGAGAAAAACCTCCAGCGTGGAGAGCAAAATCAAGCCGATGATGGCATAGTCCACCATGTTTTGCCATTGCTTGGTGCGCAGATTGTCATCGAAGACACGCCCCAGATTGTACTTGAAGCGGCTGACTGCTTGCTGTATGTTGTGTTTGTTTTCCATTTGCAGTTCCAAGTGCAAAGGTAAAGGTTTAATCTAAGGTGTGCAAAGTCCTTTTTAGTCCTTTTGCATATTGTGGTATATATAGCGTGCTTGTACAGGTAGGATATTGGAATTGACTACGTGGTAAACACAGGAGGATATCAGGAGGATAGCCTTGGTTGGCTTTGTGCCACGGAAACAGGTACACACAAAAAAGCATAGATATTTCCTATCTATGCCTTGAGGTCCTGAGATAACCTGATAATATACAAATAAGAAACACCTATGCTAACGCACAGGCGTCCGATATTTGTTGCAACTATTATCATTCGTTGAAATTTCTCAGGTTTCAAGGCATGTTACCAACAAATAGCAAACGCTATAGAATATGTATGTAGTAGAAAGCAGACCGCACGCTTGTAGTCCTTTTTAGTTCTTTCCGTTTGCAAAGGTATAAAATTTAGCCGATGTATGCAAATATAAATGTATTTTTGTATAGATTACGGCTTGTCAAAACACAAAAAAGCCCCCGCAGGTTTACGGACTGCGGGGGCGATGTTGCTATCTGCTTGTTATCTGCTTGCTATGATTACTGCACCAATAGTTTGGTTTGGAAGAGTCCTTGGCGGGTGCGGATACGGAGCGTATAGATACTGGCGGTAGGCAGGGCGGGTAGGGTGGTTGCCTGCTCTGATATACGGTAAACTAATTGCCCGGTGGCATTGTACATTGTGGCTTCAAACTCGTCGGAGAGGTTGGTGTTGGTCAGGATATGTATCGGTTCGCCGACCCGCACGGGGTTCGGCGCAATGGTGATACCACCGGCGGAAGCCTGTTCTATACCGGTCGGGAGCATAACGCGCACACGTAGCGTGATGGTGCATATGCCTGCGGCACTCTCAATGGGGAACTCGTAGTAACCGTCCGCCGTACCTTCTTCAATCAGCACTTCGCCATCGTAGATATAGGGCAGTTGGTTCATATAAACCGAGTCATAGATATATCCGCTTTCGTCTGCTACAAACAGGTGGAGCGTTACTGTCGAGTCGCACCCCTGTGTAGAGGTGTCTGTCTTGCGGTAGTAGCCTGCTTTGTTCTGTGTGAACCAGCCGTCGGAGTACCACTCGCCTTGGCAGATAGCCCGTGTGATGTCGGTATGCAGGGTCTTCTCTTCAGTGAAGATGATATAGTGCATCGTGATGCTGTCGCACCCGCTCACCTGCGAACTGAGGGTGTCGTAGGCGATGGAGTTGTAGCGGTAGGTCTGCCCGTTGAGGATAAACTGCCCCCCTGCGCAGATACTGTCGAATACCTCCACATGCTGCGTCGGGATAACCTCCAGTTCCAAGAGATGAATGCTGTCGCACTTGTCTCCGTTGGCAACAAATCGGCGGTAGGTGGTGGAGGTCTGTCCTACCACATCAAAGCCGTAGCCCGAGAAACGTTCGCCCTCGCAGACCGTACCCGCATAACGGGTGGTATAGACGGGATTAACCACAATGGTCAGGTCGGTAATCTCGCTCATGTCGTCCGATATGATGCGGTATTGGTTCTTGCCGACAGTCAGTTGCTCGGCGGCATACTCAATGCCGTGGTTGCCGTAGTCGTCGCCCGCACAGATGGTATCGGTGTAGGTACGCAGAGTGGTGCGGTTGATTTCGACATTATCCACCATATAGTAGTTGTGGTTGGAACCTTTCATCTTCTCGGCATAGAAGGCGACACGCACCACACTGCCTTTGTAGCGGCTCAGGTCTATCAGGAAACGGCGCGGCTGCATCTGCAAGGTGCTGAGCGGATAGTCCGCTACGATATTAGGATCGTTCGACCAGATGGTTACGTTGTCGCGCTGCCAGGTAGCCCCGTCGTCGTCCGAGACTGCCACCATAAAGTACTGCATAGAATCCAAGTCGGCGGGTTCCGGTATCGGTTCCTTGTAAGAGCCTGCTACGGCTGCCGCATCGAAACTGAGCAGTACATTGCCGTTCTCTTGTGTCAGGTCGATACCGGGCGACACAGCCCAGCCATAGTCGGACATTCCCATACGGATACTCAGGTGCGCATCGTTGAAGCAGATGCGGCTTGCCGTATCACGTGTCCACGTACCGTTGAAGCCGATCGGGTTGAGTGCCTCGCCGTTGAACACATTGGCGGCAAGCGATTTATAGATAGCCCAGTCGCTGCTGAAACGTTTCTCGCTTTCAAAATCCTCTTGGTAACGCAGGTTGTATGCCGTAGTGAAAGAGACAGGGATTGTCCACGCTGATACTCCGCCGTCCGAGCATATCTGGCGCAAGCGCAGATAGTAGGTAGTGGTGGGAGCAAGGTGGTTGATAGTGTACGTGTCCGTATTGCGGATGGTGTCAGAGAGAATCACATCTTCAAAATACGGATCTGCAGATACCTCTATCCATGCAGTCAGAGGGTCGTTGTTGCTCTTGTTGCGGTACGATACTTGCGCACTGTAGGAAGATACATTGCCTACTCGTACCTCTTTCAGTCCGCGGCAGGAGGCAATAGCCACCGTGTCCAAAGAGATATTTTGCAGGTGGAGATAGTTCTCCCCGCCTCCGGTAGTATCAAGGCTGGAGTAGAAACCGATATGGAATGCCTGCCCTGCATAAGACGAAAGATCCAGTTCGTAGGTGTCGCCGTCCACGGCAATATCGCTGTATTTGTACTTGCCGCCATTGTCCCGCCATGTCCAACCTTTCTTTTCCGACCAAGTGCCATCAGTGGAAACCAAAACGGAGAATGACTGATTCTGATAGTTGGTCGGCTTGGGATTGACACCTTCGCTTGCTCCGTAGGAGGCAGTGAGCGCCATATCGAAAGACAGCGTTACGGGGGTGCCCGGGGCGATATTGGTTAGGTCTATCAGTGGCGTCTCCAATAGCGCACTATAGGTATAAGTACGTATATAGGCATGGTTCTCGGGGAACACCCAACCTGCTTTGCCTGCTTGCCAGCCTGAGTAGCGCGAGGTTTGCAGGTAGAGTTTGTCGAGTTTGCCGGTGTAGCGCGTCCATGTGCTGTCTATCTCGTCGCTCCAATGGGTGGACTCGAAGAATGGTACGGCGTATGCCGCACGGATAACGAATGGTCCCGACCACTCGGAGGTGTCGCCCGGTTGGCATATCTTGCGGGCATAGACGTCATACAGAGCACCCGAATTCAGTTCTTTGACGATAGTAACGGTGCGGGTGTCGGAAGTAACTGCCTCAGCGGGGTTCAGGGCTCCGTTATGCTCCACCATAGCGGCTTGGTAACGGAACGAGTCGTCGGTTTCGGGTGTGTTGAGCAGCACGACGGCTTTGTGGATGGTTATCTCCTGCGGGGTGATGCTTTCTACAGCGGTGCATGCCATGGTGGTGAACCCGAAAGGACCTGTCCACTCCGTCCACGTACTGTCGGCACATTGCATACGGGCATAGACATCGTAGTTGACATTGGCTTCCAAACCGGTAATCACTACTACATTGGTGTCGCTTTGGAGTGCTGCCGCATCGGAGAAATGGGCACCATCGGGCAGGCAGACGTACTCCACAGCCAAAGCGTGTTTGATGCTCGGTGAGTGAAATTCTACAGTGGCGGTATGGTAGGTGGTTTCTTTAAGCACCATGCTGCGGATAGGAGTGCAACCTGCAGAAGACAGAGTATCAATGACCAGGTCTTTGATGTGCAGGTCGCTATTGCTGCCGGAGTTCAGCGATTCGGCATAGAAACCGACATATACGTTCTTGTGGGCGTATTGCGTAAGATCCACCGTGTAGCGTCTGCCCGTAGCGGGAATGGCGGCGTAGGAATAGTCGGCATTGCCCGTTTCATTCCAAGTGGCAGCCGTCTCCCAGGTCTCTCCCCCATCGGCGGAAACGAGTATCTTGAATTGCTGGTTGATAATCTTGTCTCCTGATGGTGCTGCTGAACTGCCGCTCCCCGTCAGTGCCAGATCGAAACTCATTTCGATACTTTCGGAGGATAGTGGGGTAAAATCGAGCATAGGTGTTGCCAACAGATAGCGTGTCGGATCACTGTTGCCGCCAAACCACAGATTGATATATGTATGCGGAGTACCGAATACACCATCGGCTTTTTGTTCTGTACGCCAGCCGGATTGGAGTGTCAAACGGGTAAACTTGCCTTGTGCATTGCCTTGCCATCTGCTCCATTCGGGGCTGAGGGCATCGCTCGACCATACCAGCGGGTGCCGGTAGCGCACACCGTAGTTGGTTTGGAAAGAGAAAGGTCCTGTCCAAACGGATGTGTCGCCTATGCCGCATACGGAACGCACATAGACATCATAGGCGGTACTCATACGCAAACCGCTGAGGCTAAACGTTCTGTCTGGGGTGTTGTATATTTTTGCGGAGGTGATATCCATACCGCTTTCGCCATACGCATACTGCCATAGTTGGGCACTGTCGTTGGGGATAATCGTACAGGTGGCGGTGGTTCCGATGGTTTCGAACCGTATATCGGCAGCCCCGAAACAGGGCGTGTCATACTCCTCCAATTCGGCATTGGCTACGTGGATAGTCGTAGGGGTGAAATCGTATGCACCGGTGCCGCCCGTTCCCTCTACCAAGGCAATGCGGATGGCTTTGCCTGCATATTTGGAGAAATCGAGATAGTACCGCCACCCGCGTCCGTTGGGGATAGCATTATAGAGATAGTCCGCGGTTGCGGTGTTCTCATCCCAGAGAATGACATTCTCCTTGCTCCACGTCTTGCCGCCATCGGTGGAAACGGCGATATAGAACGTGTTGCGGTTGGTATTCTTTGGCGCATTGGCGGAAAGAGTGTCGGTGAGTGCCAGCGTGATACCGAAATAGAGTGGTTTGTCCCCTTGCTGCGGCATCAGGTTGACCTCTGGCGAAACCAACCAATAGGCATTCTGTACGCTGTTGGTGCAGCAGATATGGTTGTACCCGAAAGCCTTGCCGCCATCGCAGGTTCTCCAGCCACCGGCTTTCTCCATAGCGAGCAATGACTTGATGCCGGCGAAAACGGAAGCGGGGTCGCCGGTATAGCGTTTCCAGTTGCAGAGAGTACTGTCGAAAGGAGCCGTATAAGGCACGCCTTGCGGGGTCTGCAAATCAACCGGAGCACACCATGCGGATGTATCGCCCTCGGCGCAGATAGAACGTGCATAGACCTGGTAGGTAGTGCTCAACGACAGGTTGTGCAGCGTAACATCTACATTTTCCGTGATGATATGCGGCATATCTTGCAGGTCGGTTGTGCCGGTGCCATAAGCAACCTCCCACTTCGTGGCTCTGTCGGCAGGAACGAGTGTGAGATGGGCAGTAGTATCCACCGTATTGATACGGATATTCTGTACACCGAAGCACGTGGACGAACCGCTGCTCAAAGAGAGATGGTTGATACCGAGACAGGCTGACTTGGGGGCATTGTTGACAAAAGCAATGCGGATCTTCTGCCCAGCAAAACGGGTAAAGTCGAGGGCATAGTTTTGTCCCGTAGCGGGGATGTCGGCATAGCGGAAATCGGCAGTGTCGGCTTTTGACCATATCCAGCGGTTTTCTTCCTTCCATGTCTTGCCGTTGTCGGTGCTGACCAGCAGATTGAATTGGTTGGCTTCGCGGTTGGCAAGAGAAGGCTGACGGGTGGCGGTAGGAGCCGTTGTGAGTGCCATATCCATTTGGAGAATGATGGTCTCCGCTCCGCTATTGGGTGTCAGGTCAATCTGGGGGGAAATGAGCCAGTGGGTGTTCTTTGAATCGTATGTGCAATAGATGTTGGCATCATTGAGAATGGTTGTATTAGTCGTGAATTTCCATTTTGAGGTTGTGCTTACCGGTGTGGGCAGTGAGTCGGTAATGGAATAGGCAACAGGCATGGAACAGGTTGTCCAATCGCTCAATGTGGCAAACGGTTCGCTGTACGGAATACCGTATGATGTGGTGAACAGGAGCGTGTTGCTATAGTCGCTCTCCTGATTGCCTGCACACAGTTGCCATACGCGTACATAGTAGGCGGTACCGCGTACAAGACCTTGCAGTGTGTGTGTCAGTCCTGAATTGACGGTATCGCGTTGCGAGTGGGCAAAATCGCCCGCTGTAGCATATTCGATGATAGTCGGCAGGTTGGTCTGCCCTTTCCATACCAGAGCCGCACTCGTAAAATCAACGGATTGTGCGGTCAGCGAGTCGGGTTTGGAGCACGGCATTGCCAAACGCAGGTTGGCGATATGCACATCGCTGGTGTTGTCTGCGGTGGTGGCACTCTTATAGAGGGCGATACGGACACGTTTCCCCGCATAGCGTTTCATATCCAATTCGATACGTTCACCGGTGGTGCTGATACTTGAGAGCGAACGATAAGCAGCGGCAGTATCGGCAAAGAGCCACTGGGCATCGCTGCGCCATGTCGCCCCGTTGTCGTTGGAAACCAATACGCGGAACTCCTGGTTATCCGTATTGCCCGGTGCAGCATTGCTGTTATGGGCAGTGAGTGCCATATCGAAAGACAGAGTGGTTTCCGTATCGGTGGCAGGAATCCCTATTTCGGGGGATACAAACCACTGGTCAACGCATTTGGAAGTGGCATTGGACAACTCGCCTGCCAAGTGGTTGGCGGGCAATCCGTAGGCTTTTGTCAGAATCTTCCAGCCTTCGGAAGAATAGTCGGCGTTTTCTGTAGGCAAAGTACCTGCAAAAGCCGCAGAGACAGAGCCGCTCATAGGTGTCCAATACGGCGGCAGAACTGTGCCGTCAAACGCTTCCGTAAAGGGGGCGACGTATGGCATAATGAGCGACTGAACCACCGATGTGGTACACCCTTCCTGTGTGATACGCACATAATAGGTGTTGCCATGGGTAAGTCCGCGGAAATCGCAGGAGGTCTGTGCGGTAGTAAGACGGGTGATGATATGCGAGAAATCGGCATAGTCCGATAGTTCGATATGTACCTCGTCGGGTGTACCATAAGTAGTCCACGAAGCGTGTGCCGTGGTGTCAGAGGTAGGGACGAACTGCAGGTTGCGTACACCCAGACAAACCGCCTCTTTCCATGATAGTTGAACCGAGTCGATATACATCTGGTTGCTTGTATTGGCAGTTTCCAAATAGAATGCAATGCGGACAGATTGTCCCACGAATTGAGTTACGTCCATCGATATTTTACGAGCATTCAGTCCGAAGCGGTTGTAATAATGCTCGCCTGTACTGTCGCACGACCAGAATACGGCATTGCGTTTGCTCCACGTGTTGCCGTTGTCGGTGGAGATACATACGCCCAAACGGTCGTTTGTCGCCTGCTGCGGTGTTTGGGCAGTGCTGCTATACTGATTGGCACAAAGTGCTATGTTGGCAGAGAGAGTTACAACGCCCGGTTCGGTCTTCGACATATCGATAGAGGGCGAGATAAGCCATACATTACTCGGATTTAACCACGTGAAACGTGCATGATAGGTGTCAATACCAGTAATGCCGTCCTTCACCCAGTTCTCTAGCGACCATCCCTCAGAGGTGTTCATCTCGGCGAGGGTAATGCTGTCTTTTTTCCATACTGCGGAACAGGTATTCCATATTCCTGCGCTGAGGCTGTTGGCAGCAAAAGGTTCCATATAAGGAACGCCGAGTGTGGTGGTAAACGTGGTGGCAGACGACCAGCGGCTAACCTCGCCATCGCCACAGAGTCCGCGTACATACGCATAGTACAGAGTGGACGGTTGCAGTCCTGTAACGGTGTATGTGTTGGTGCCGATGGTGGTATGTACGAGAGCCGTGGTAACAGTATCGGGGCGGACAGGAACGGGCGATATAATCAGTTCGTACTGTGAAGCATTGCCCGTCCATTTCAGCCGCGCACCATCTACAAAGGCAGAGTCGGCATCCATATCGAAGATTTGGAGGCAATGGCGGATCGGCTCAATAAAGACATTGTCTATGTAGACATAGTTGGTGGAGTCGCTACCCGCTTCGGAGAGGAACATAATATAGTGTCCGAAATTACCATCAATGTCGCCTATATAATTTTCAAGGCTGACCACATACGTGCGCATAGCGGCAGAATCGGCGGAATACGGGAGAACTATCTCGGACAGCGGGGTAAAGGTATAACCGGGGTCTGCAGGATCTGAAACAACGCCGACGGACAGGCGATGTACATTGTCGGCATCTTGAGAGTAGGTGGCAGCCGAGAATACCAGTTGGTACTTGCTGATGTCATTGCCCACAATAAACTCCGGCGATATGGCATACGCACCATCAGATTCGTTGGCAGCAATGGAAGGCTTTGCAATTTCCAGTACTGCGCCGAAAGGTTTGTTCTCAATGCGCTGCGGAGCGGTACCGGCACCGAGTTGGGAGATAAAACCGGTTGTCCAGCAATGTTCCGTTGCGGGGTCGGAGAATGTCTCATAGTAGGTATCCGGATTGACGGCAGCACATTGGGTATGGAGCGTGATGACGTGCCAATCCAGATCGTTCTGGCAGGCTTGCCGCCCGCGTACATAATAGGTAGAGGCGGGTTGCAAGCCTTTGACCTGCATGGTGTTCGCTGCAATGGTGTCGTTGAATAGCAGCGAGGCAAACTCAGGGTCTGTGCTTACCTGTATGATTGCGGGTTTGGGATTGATACCATTGAGCAACCATGCGACAGTGGCACTATTGTCGGCATTGGCTACTGCACGTAGCGAGGACAACCCGCCGCATTGTGCGTCCTGTACGCGTATAGAGATATTGTCAATGATGAGATAGGTGGATGTGTTGGAAACACTCGATTCCGCATAGAAAGCCACTTGGACGGTTTTGCCCACATACTTGGTGAAATCAATGGCAACGGATTGTGATTCTCCCCAACGAAGATCGTTGTTGAGACTGTATTGCCCGTTGCCGTCATTGCTCCAAATAGTGGCATTGGCAGCACGCCATGTCTTTCCAGCATCTTCGCTGACAATCACGCAGAATTTGTCATCCGTACCGGCTTGTCCGGGCTGGTCGTCAGGACCGGGTTTTACGTTCAACTCAAAGCGTAATTCTACGGTCTCGCCCTCTTCGGCATCGATATACCACGAGGGGCTGATGAGCCAATAGTAATAGTCGTAGTCGGTGATATAGGCATAGGCGACATAGTCGGACATCGGAGAGAGTACGTGTTCGCTCTTGTTGGTCAGCCGCCAGTGTTTGCTCGGTGCCTCGGGGCGTTCCGAAAGAGCGGCACCATTGAAGACCGCATTGGCGGCACCGTACATACGTTTCCAGCCGTCGGGGAACGCCGAATAGAGGAAATCCTCTTCGATAGGCAGCCCTTGCGGGGTGGTGAAACTATAGGTAACATCATTGGTAGCCATAGTGTCGGTACTGCAGATAGTCTGGAGAGTGATGTAGTAGGTAGTCAGCGGGGAAAGGTCGTTGAAGCGGATAGACGGCGAGGTAACCACCCTGTAGTTGGCTTGCATCATAGAACGTGTCTTGGCGATACCTACCTTCCAAGCCTGCATACCGCCAGCGTTCCATGTAACCTCGGCACTGCGGGCATGCACATTGATGTCTATATTGCTCGCCTCGCGGCAGTCGGTCAGGCGGGAGACAACAATCTCGTCGATTAGGTTGATGCTTACATCGTTGGCTCCTGCGTCCATAGAGCGGAACGCAATAAACTTGCCGTTACCTTCGTAGGAGTCAAACGAAACCAAGCAGCGACTATAGGCAGGTGCATCGGCGTTGAAGGAAGCAAGGGGAGTGAACGTGGTCAAATCATACGGATCGGTCATTACACCTACTTGCAGTTTCCCGACGGAGGTCTGTGTACTTGTAGCGTGGCTGAAAACCATCTTCAATTGCTGCAGGTCGGTGGTTGTTTCGGGGAGAACAAACCATGTGTCCGTGCCGCATAGTTGCAGGTGCGACCCGACGGCATTGGGGGCTGCGGAACTGATACGCGGGTAGGCGTTGAGGGTGGGGGTGATGTTGGTCAGCGGATAGAAAACAGATGCGGCTCCCCTTGGCTGACCGGAGAGACGCAACTCTTTGGCTAAGCCGGAAAGCAGTATTTCGCCTGAAGATGGTTCGAAACTCTCTTTGTACGGGGCAGCATCTGTAACTGCGGGCATAGCAGCAGGCACACGCAGTGTAACAGGGAATGACCATGCGGAGTGTTGCTCGAAGCGTGTGGAACGTGTATAAATATACAGGGTCTTACCTGTGAGCAGTCCGTCTGTTTTATAGACAGCCGCCGAAGAACCGGTGATACCTCGTTGGGAATACAATATATCCGATTGGGGCATATTGCCGTTGCGATGATAGGAGGTGGCGATACAGTATTCCCACGAGTCGGCATCGTGTATGTCTGCGCAGAGGGTGAAACCTTGCGATGTTACATCTTTGCAGCGGATGTGTGTGGGAGTGGGGGCTACAGGGTGGTGTATCTCGATATTATCAATATAGACGGCGTTCTGTTCTTTGGCATTGGAGACAAAGGCGATGAACTTACCCGTACCGAAATAGTCTGCCAACGAGACCGATACGCGTTTGAACATATATGATGTCTCCACCCGCACCGTATCTATGGCACGGAAAGTGCTGAAATCGGTCGGGTCGGTCATAACGCCTACCAGCAGTTCAGCGGCATAGCGGGTGTTACCAAGCGAGATACGGTCGTAGGCGGTAAGCCAGAAATCAATCTCAACGCCATTCAACGACTGAACCAGTATTTCGGGTGTTGCTGCATAGACATATTTGCCGCCATCAACGGGTAGGTTTTCGTTGGTGCGTGCGCCGGCAAAGGAGAGATAGAAAGTAGAGTCCAAGGCGTAGGGTGCACGGTCGTTGCGGTTGCCGCCCTTATAGACAAACGGCACCGGTGCATCGATGTTGCTGCCGATAGTCCAGCCTGCAGGTTTGCCATACATCTTGCTGCCGGACAGGGAAACGGTGTTCTCAAAATTCTCGGAGTAGGGGAGGGTGGCGGTGGTGAGTGTTTCAAACGAGGTGCCTACCCATTGGGTATATTCGCTGTTGTTGCCGTCGCAGGAGGAACGTACATAGACATAGTAGGTTACATCGGGTTGAAGCCCTGTGAGCGTAATCTCGGGGTTGAACACATTATCCGTAATGCGTTGCAAAATGACAGCGGGGTCGATATTGCCGAAATCGGAGACGGGGGCAGAAGTAAGGAGTACTTCGAAATGGTCGTATGCGCCCGTAACGTCCCAACTGACGAGTGCGTCGTGGGCGTGGCGGTCGGTAACCTGCAAGTTTTTGATGTCCTGACAGGTGGGGGTGGCGCGGATGATGATGTCGTCCAGCAAGACGCCATAGCCCATATTTTCTGTTATTTCAAAAGCAATCTGATAGGTGGCGTTGGCACTGACGAGTTGCAGGGTCTCCTGTTTCCAGATAGCATTGCGCCGGTAGGCAGCCGATGGGAAGAGATGCCAATAGTCGGAAGCAGAGGTACGATAATAGACTTTCAGCGTATCGCTGTATCCGTTCTTTTGCGGTTCGGCGTGCGAGAAAGTGAGTTGGGGCTGAAAGTCGTTGAGCAGGTTCATCACTGGGGAGACCAGACGCGTAACGAAACGCATCTCCTGCCGGCGTGCGTTGCGGGCAGCCAAGCGGTGGTTACCCGATGTGCAACCGGCAGGGTGCTGCAGGTCGTCGCCGCTCTCTACATACCACGAGAATGTCGCGGGGTCGGTAGTGCCGTCCATCGGCAGACGGACATATTCCTGCGTCCAGCCTGCTGGCAAGCCGTTCTCGAAATCGATACGGACAATATCCTGTGTAGCGGCTTGGAGTGCCACAGACAAAACCAATATATTCAGCAACAAAATAATCTTTCTCATATTATTTATATTTTATAACAAAGCAAATGTCTTTTTTATACTATATACCCATTGCATCCACCGCTTCTTTCTACGTCCTTTCTACGTCTTTTCTCCGTAAAAGGTAGCACAAAGGGAGCGTGTTAAAAAATAAAAAAAACTACATCTCCAAACAACGGCATGGATAGGTTTGGCGGGTTAGATTGAATAGGCACGTCCATTTGATACCCACCGTGAGTTGCGACCAAGTCTTGCCTTGTAGGTTGGATTGTGTAAGCGGGTTGAATATCAACAGATTGTGCATATCTTGCAGGGTATTTTCGTCGGGCGGTGTGGTGGGCATCTGCGAGTAATCGACCAGCAGCAGATTGTGGGTGTAGGAAATAGGAATGTGGTACTCGGCATATACACCGAGGCGCATTTCTACACGGCGGCTGCGGAGCGGCAAGCGTGCACCTGCTTCCGCCATCGGTGCAATGCGCAGTGTGTGGTCGGTGTATGTTTGGCTGTAGGTGTACTCCTCCGCGGGGAAATAACCATACGTCGGTGCATTCTCTATGGTGTGAATAAAACGGGTATAGGTGCCGCTAGTGGAAAGCATAGTGGTGGTATGGTGCTTTGCCTGCACGGGGAGAGATATTTTCGCCCCCGCAAGGAGGTACGCATAGTTGCCTATATACCCGCCGAAATAGACAGAGATACCCACCGAGAGAACGTGCTGTCGGTCGCAGTAGTTGGTATATTCGTAGGCGTAGGTGATGTCATCGCCTTCGCGGTCGATGCGGTTGAACGGATTGCAGAACGGTTCCGTCTTTTGCCATGTGTAGTGGTAGTCAACGCCTGCGCCGAACCCGAAGAAAAATTGGTTCTTGCGCAGTTCGTAGGCAAGGTTGAACAAGGCATTTCCGCCCACTTGGTCTTTGGAGAAAGAGGAGTTGCCGGCGAAAGACGTGAACGTATTGCTTTCGCCGCCGCCCAGCGAGAGAGCCAGATAGTGGTTGACACGACCGGTGGAGTATTGCGCCGAGACAGCCACGCTGACCAGCAACAACAGAACGGATACTATATGTGGTTTAGTGTACAATGATTCGAGCAATTATTTGTTGTGTATTCAATACAAAATAGAGTCCGCTGCGGGCGGGTGCAGGGAATGTCCAATGCCCCTCTTGCGACCGGTAGGCAGCCACTTGGTTGCCCAATACGTCCACTATCGTAATGGCGGTCTCGCCTGCGATATGCAGGGTTTCGCCTGCGGAAACGAATGTGGGATATACTTTCCGGTCTGTTACGTTTTCTATGGGGGTAGTGCCACCGATGTACGTAATCGGGCAGGTGGAAACGACTGTGCCGTCCTCGCGGGTCAGCAGGCAGTAGTACTCATCGCCGAGGTGCTCATCGTCGACCACTATATAGGAAGTTTCCGCTCCGAGGATGGGCGTGCCGTTGCAGTACCATTGGTAGCCAATCCACGAGAAACCGCCGTTGTAATCCGCATTGAGCAGGGCTATCAGGTCATTTTTCTGCTCGATGACCGAGGCGGCATAGCGTATGCGTACTATGACACGGACAGGCTCCATAGGGCATTGTTTTGATCCGAAAACGATAGTCATCGGATAGTCTTGCGGGGTGATGTCTGCCGATAAGGGGATGCGTATTTCCTCACCGGGCATAAAAATACAGATACTGTCTTTCCCTGTGGATACCCTGATGTTACCGAGATGTACCTCTACCGAATCCAACTGCCCCTGTTTGTGGTCGTAAGGAATGACCAATGCGGGGTCGCCCGCGCAAAGCGAGATAGTATCTTGCACATCGACAATCAGTTTCGGATAAACCGTCAGGTTGAGCGTGCGCAGGCTGTCGCACCCCGCAGCGGACACTAATCGGGCGGTGTACTGCCCCGCCGTAGTGTAGGTCTCGCCCTCAAAATCGTAGGTCTCGCCTTCGCAGACAGCCGCATCTACGGTGTCTGTTTTCTGCTTATGGAAACGGACAAAGATATGGCTTGCGGCATCGCACCCGTATTGGTTTTTGTCGTCGTATGTATATACGGTGTCTTGGGTTACTTCCACCCCGGTAGGCAGGGTATAACTCTCGCCCGTACATTTGTCTATACGGGTGTCGTTGCCCGCACTCAGGTCGGGGAGTTCTATCTCTATCAAGGCGGTATCCTGGCAGACGCCGTTGCTCATCGAGGCAATGGCTTTGGCGGTGAACTTGCCGCCCGAAGCGGGATATTCGTGCGTAAGGGTACTTGCCGTGGAATGTACCAACGGATAGCCGTCGCCGAAATCCCAAATCACATCCTCTACCGGTTCTTTTGACTCTGATAACGAGCCGTCTTTGCGGTTGATGAAATAGATATGCGATGTGTTGGTAAAGTCCGCATAATTGGTGCAGTTCTCCACACGCGTCTGTCCTTTGACCTCCGCAACAGGGAAACGCGGGTTGGGGTTGGCGGTCAGTGTGTAGGAGCAATGGTCGCCCATCTTCGAAATGACCTCTACGGCATAGATACACGTGTCTTGTTTGTCGATATGCAGCACATTGCCGTCCACGTAGGGGAGGTGCAAAGTATCAGTGCCGATAGGTGTCTGACGCGGGTCTTTGGCTTCGTACCAGACATAGTTGAATCCCTCGGGTGCGTTGAAATGGTCGGTCTCAAAATCGCCGCAGGCGATACCTTCCAAGTCGCCGCTGCGGCAGCCGATAGTGAAATAAGCATAACCGTAGTGCCCTGCCGGTTGGCAGTCTTTGGTGGTGAAACGGAATGTGAGGGTTTGCCCGACATATTTGCGCAGCGAGATAGAGAGCGTTGTCCAGTCTTTCCAAACGATAGTGTCGGTGCTGAGTTCGTTGTCATCCGGTTTCCAACGGTTCCAGTCTTCCACACCTCCACCGGTGGAAGAACCGGCAAAGTTGGCACTAAAACACGTTGGCGGGGTTATCTGTTGTCCGCTTTGGTCATAAATACTCAGCAAAAACTGCGGATCTTCATTAACGCCGTGTTCATCCACTCCATGCCCCGGCATTTCCAGTACAACGGCATATTTGAGTTCCATAATGTCGCTCTGCCCCGCCTGCACGGTATATTTGTACTCGATAGCCTCTGCTTCGCCGCCGTTTTTCCAGTTGCCCAAACGGACGGATGCAATTTCTCCGTCGGGGATAGTCTTCAGTTTGTTTTCGGTGCGCGGGTCGGTTTCGCCTTTTACATAGTGGATGGTATGGCGCGACTCCCGGTTGTTGTAGCCCTTGTCTATGACACCGATGTTTTGATACGGATTCTCAAAACTGCCATAGTAGCACGTTGCCTGCTCCAGATCCATATAATCCACACATCGGTTGCCCGGTATCCAGATAAACTCGGCAGTACTCTCCCATTCGGAGAAACTGTTTTCGCCGCAAACCGATCGTACGGAGAATACGTGATACCCTTCGGTAAAAGTCTTCAGTTGCACGGAGTTCTGCTGTATGGCATCATAGAATACTACTTTCCCGTTCTCCATATTATAGTCCCGCACCTGATACACCCCGCTGCCTTTCGTCCACGACAGCGTGGCGGTATTCTTGTCGTAAGCCGTGGTGTTACCCTTGTTGTCCTTGGGGAACTCGGGCTTCTTGCAGTCTTCCGTATAGGGGGTGATGCGTATATTGTCTATACAAGCCGCCGGCAGGTTGGGCGCAGCCCCGTTCCTGGCACAATTCCAGATAAAGACCAACTTACCGTTTTGGTTATTGCTGTTAATGCCAAGTGTAAAACGTGCTGACTGCCACGTGATAGCACCATATAACACAGTGTCTCCGCCAATGCGATACAGATCCAACGTAGTTCTGTAACTCCCATTCGGGTTGGAATTTGTGGCAACCGATTGCGGTATCCAGAATATGACAACCGAAGCATTCTTCAGCCCCAACGTCCGCCAGTCGAAATCCAAAGAATAGGTGCCGGATTGCATATTCAGTTCGCGATATACCACTACCGACGAGGCACTCGCCGTAGTGTAAGACGAGGTCGCACCGCCGTCAGCAGATATATACAACCCGTTCTGACCGTTTTCGCTGAAATTGCCCAAACTGCCTATATACCATTGGTTGGCGCAATTCGCCCCTTGCGCGCCTGCATTGCATACCCATGCGTTCTTTTCCTGCGCATCCTCGAAGTCGCAATAATACGAGGTCAGTTGCGCCCTAATCGGCAATACACCTGCCAGCAGCACCCCTGCAAGGGCGATTGTCCGATATATGTATGTGGTTATTTTCATTATTAGCTCACTATGCCCCAATGAATGGTTAATTCGTGGCTGATTATATGTTTTCAAAGAATGAACGTCAGTTTGATATAATAAAATGGTCTCACTTTGCCGCCGTAGGCGATAAGATTTTTGGCAATTTATGGATGCAAAGCCAAAGATTTAGTTAGATTTCTTGCCGCTTTGCGGCAAAGGAATTTTTTATATCGAATAAACGTTCCCTATTCCCCGTTCAGCACCGTAATCTGTACACGGCGGTTGTTCTGCCGTCCTTCTTCCGTGTCGTTGGTGTCAATCGGCTCGCTCTCGCCCTTGCCATTGGTCTCTATACGGTCGGCGGCTATCCCGCGTTTCACCATCTCTGCTTTCACGCTTGCGGCACGTTTCTCCGACAATACCTGGTTGTACATATCCGAACCTTGCGAGTCGGTATGTCCCGTAATCAAAATACGTGCATCGGGGTTCTCGTTCAGCATAGTGTACAGACGCATCAACTCGGGTTCGGACGACGGCAAGATGTCCGCTTTGTCGGTGGCGAAATACATGTGTTTGAGCAGCAGCGTCTTATGCACGATGTGTATCGGGCGTAGGTAGTAATGCACCGTGTCGGTCAGACGGCTGACCACCGCCGTGGTGTCGTGATAGCCGTTGGCGGAAAGCGTCATATCGAATACATCGCCATAGTGCAACCCTGCTACCGTTAGTGTCTCCGCATTGATAGCCAGCGTCTTGTCGTGTCCGCTGGAAACGCGGCTCTTCAGTTGCATCGTCGCCCCGATCAGTTGCTCCGTTTCCAAATCATGCACATAGCATACCCAGCGTGGCACGGGGATCAACTGAAAACGTATTGTATCCAAATCGGCGGTGTGGATAACCCGTAGCGTATCGCCCATATAATCGCTCGGCAGATAGCCCGCTGCACGTGCCACCACCGTATAGGTCGATTTGGCATAGCGTACAGCCGCCTTGCTGCCTTTGCCCATATTGCGTACCTTGGCTTTCTGCTTGGGTTTGTTGGTGTCTTTTACCTCCACGCTAGCCTGCGATGTGGTCGGGTTACCCAGTGTGTCGGTTACCACAAACACCATTCTCGGGTTCGGCACTCTCGGTTTGTTCACCTGCCAGAGAGCCGTCAGTTTGACGCCCACAAGAAGCGAACTGACGTTCTTGTCCGCAAAACTCGATCGGTGCAGCGAATTGGTGTACAACTTAGCAGGATGGGCATCCGACTCGTAGGTGCCGTCCACGTATGCCAACTGCAAGTCGTCGCTTGTGCGGGCGGAGAGAATGGGCATACCATAGTCGATAAATACACCTAATCGGGTATGCCATGGGTGGCGGCTGTCTTCGTTGGCAGTCTGCCAATCGGTGGGGAAAAACTCGTTCAGGTTGATGCCGAACTCGCCGGATAATGTTACATCCAATCCCCACATAATAGGTCCGTTACCCATACCGCTATATAGCGGGTGTTCCGCCAAAGCCCCTGTTTGCAGGTTGTGCGGAGGAATATCCGTCCAGTCTTCCATTCCCATCTGCTCGGTTACAGAGGTCAGCAAATCACCCCGCTGTTTCCATCTTCCGAAAAGTGTGTGCCCGATTTTGGCACCCGCCATAAAATAGTATCGGTCGAAATTGCCGCCAAATAGTATCGGTACCATCAGTTGTCCTACGGCTTGTGTCTCGCGGAAATCTTGCAGTTGATAGTTTTGTATCATCGTCGCATAGTCGCCGCGCTCTGTTTGGAACGGCGAAAGCGTCATTCGGTCTTCTGAAGAGAAAAGGCGCAATTCCGTTCCCGCAGAGAACATAAAATGCCCGTGGTGCAATTCATAACCTACGCCTAATAGCCCGCCGCCCCCGCCGATAAAGCGTGAGTCAAAACTGCCCGTCTTGCCCAATCCCGCATCGAAAGTGGCTGTGGAGTAGTTGTTCACCAATCCCGAGTATCCGGCACCGCCCCACATCGAGACAAAATGCAGGTCTTGTATCCTCGTGGTCCGGCTCTTGCCTTTTGCCTTGGCGTTCTTGCTGTTGCGTGCAGGCGGTGCTGCCTGCAACACCATAGGCAACGCTATTGCCAGCAACAATATATATAGTATGCGTTTCATTTGTCTTTTTTATTTCTACTTGTAACGTTAATGATCGTGTAATTAATCGTTAATTATTTTCTCTAAGCGCGGGGCGTGTTGCCCCGCAAGATAGGTTTTGAAGGTTTTGTTTTTATGAGTTTTCGTTATATCGAACTCACGTTAATTTTATGTCCCCCCCCAAAAAAAACACAACCAATTAACGTCCTTATTCCACGACCACCCTGAACGGTTTGTCGCCGTCGGGCGACGATACCACCAGGATATACATTCCCCGCTCCACCGACAGCGGCAATGTGCTTTCTCCTGCCGGTATATCGGCGGTGAATACGGGCTGCCCCATCGTGTTGTATCCGCGCACTTGCGCTTTCTGCGGTACGGATACCACCACGCTCTGCCCGCTGCGGATGTACGATGGCGAGAGTGATACCTGCCCTTCTTGGATAACCGTTGGCACAAATACGCAACTCATCTCCTGCGTTCCGTCGGGCAGTGTTACCAAGCAGGTGTAGTAGTCGTTCTCTGACAAACCACCTGCCTTGTAGTAGTAGGAGCGGTTTGCACCCGCAATCGGTTCCCCGTTCTCGTACCATTGATAACCCGTAAACGTTCCGCCGCCCTCATAGTTCTCGTTCATCAGCGAGATAACATCGTTCCAACGCTGGAATACCATATAGCGGCACATACGTATCTCCTCGCTTATGGAGCAACCGAAATCGTTGTAGAAATTCATCGTGTATATGCCGCCTCTCAGGCTGTCCAATGCCACCGACTCGGTATATTCCGTGCCATTGATGGTGAACCATGATACATTCGAGTACTCCGAAATGGTTATATGTATATAGCCGTACAGGTGTGCGCTGTCCGCTTCCTGCGATTCTATTATCGGCATCAACTCGGGCAGCACCGTTACCTTGCGCAGCACCGTGCTGTCGCAGCCGTACCGGTTGGGCAATACCAGGCGCATCGTCCTCGATACATCCGTCCACAGGCTGTCCAGCCGCACCGTATCGCCGTAGCAAACCGTCGTGTCAGCCAGTTCGATAAGGTCTTGCGGATTTACGGTCAGATACAGCGTGTCGTTCGCATAGCAACCCGTTTCGGGGGCTTGTCCTTGGAAAGTGTATATGCCGCCAGAGGTGTACCGGTTGCCGTGCCAGTCCACCCAACTGCCCTCGCAGATGGTGTCATACACCGCCCCCTGCGTGTCCCCAACGTGCGGCACCAGCACTTCTATCGTCGTGTCCGACATACACGCTCCCTCTCCGATACCGTTCTTTGCCGTCAGATGCACCCAGTGTTTTCCGCCCTCGGCAGGAAAAATGATATACCCCGGATTGGGGTCTGTGGTGTAGTCTTGTGCGCCTGTGCTGAACTCCCATTCGTAGTTTTCGCAGCCCTCGTCGCGGTACTCGATATGCTTCCCGTCTTCGTTCACCCATACATAACTCGTATTGGTGATCGTATAGCGGTTTTCGCAGTTCTGCGGCGTATAAAGCAGCCCGAACTCCGCTTGCGGCCAGCGGGCGGTGGTGTTAATACTCAGTTCGAACCAACAGCCCGTGTTCTCTTTCGAGGTCAGTCGGCACGTCCAGTTCGTCGGGTCGGTCGAGCGTATATCTACTGCCCGCTCGGTCGAGCGCACCGTGCCGTCCTCCGTCCGCCATTGGTAGTTGAATCCGTCGGGGGCTACCACCTCCATCACCTCCTTCCCGCAACCGGTGTTTTTGATGTTGGCAGACTCGCAATCCAGCGTGAAATAGGCATATCCGTAGTGTGCCGAGAGGAAACAGTCGTAGGTCGCTACGCTGATATACAGCGTCTGCCCCTCGTAATCGCTCAGGTTCAGTCCGAGCGTTGTCCAGTCTTTATAGACAATGTCGGCGTCCATAGTCTGTCCCTTGATGGTCTGCCAACCGGGGTCGTTGCTCAGCGGGTTCAGATCCACACGCCCGCAGGTCGCGTCCACAGGCTGCCCGTTCTCGTCTTTTACCTCCAATACAAACCGGGGCATCTGGTCTTCGCTATGTCCCGTCGGATCTTGTAGCACTATCGCATACCGTAGCAGCAGTATCTCGCTGTTCTTATCTACATAATACGGATACGTTATCGCCTCCGTGCCGTTACCGGTCTCCCAGTTGCCCAAACGCACACTCGATGTCTCGCCCCGTGGTACCATACGCAGTTTCCCGCCCGTGCGCGGGTCGGTCGCCGTCGTGTCCCATACCACCGTATGGCGCGAGAGTATCGAGTTCGGACCTTGGTCTATCACGCCCGTCTTTTCAAAGGGCTTGTTCTTATTGACCTCATATCCGTCTGTATTGGTAGTGCTGTATGTACAATGCGCCAACGTGGTGTCGTGTAGGTTCGAGTAGTTGATACAGTGCAACTCCGGACAGAAAACCGTAAAATTGTTTACGTACGCATAAGGGCTGTACACCGTGTCCGTTTTGCCTTGCGCATCGGTCTGTATATCCATACTCCGCACACGGAAATCATAGACACCCTCCTTCATGTTCTGCAGCGTATAGGTGCTGCTGTTGTTTACCCAACGGTTCTTCCACGTGCTTTCTCCGATACGGCGGTATTGGAACTGATACCGTGTCGCTACCGGACTCCATTCGAATACCACGTGGTCGCAGTTCTCCACCGTCCCCGCAAAATCGGTCGGTATCGGAAAATTGTTTTCCACTATCTGTATGTTGTCTATCGCACCGCTGATACCATGTTGTATCGAGTCTGCCTCCGAGTTCAGCCACGCAAACCACAGCCGCACATAGCGCACTTCGCCGTTCGACGGCTGTGTTACGTTCAGGGTAAAATTAGCCGTATTCCACGTCTCTGCACCGCTTGCCGGACCTACTGTCGGGTTCACCGCAGGCAATACGTCCGTTCCGCGTTGCAGCGTTACTTTGTTTGATTGCGCCGTCGGAGGCTGAATAAACGTGATATACCCCGCCGCCAACTGCATATTCGGACTGATATAATCGAAGCAGACATAGTAATTTCCCGTCGGAAGCGCAAAATCACGGTATGCAAACTGCACATACTTCGGGTTGCCGATAATCAATTCAATCTCCCCTGTCATCCCGTTGACAATCAGATCGCGTTTGCCTACCTCCGAGTTCTCTCCCCCGCTGTTCGACATATAAAGTCCCTTGTCGCCACTGCTCCGCAACGCCTCGCCTACACACCATTGGTCAATCAGGGAATCGGTGGCATACATACCCATACCGGGGTTGAGCACCCATTTGCCCAACTCGGTCGCTTCTGTATCTTCAAACCCGAATTCGTAAGGTAAGGTCTCGAATGTCTGTCCGTTGCCTGCTATCGCTATGCATAGCAATGCAATACTGCAATATATGCGAAATAAGTGATGTTTTCTCATCCTTCTTGTAGCCCTATAAAATCCGCTGCAAAATTACACAAAAAATGCCAATAATACAACAACTCTGTGTAAAATTCACCCTGCTGTCTCAAAAAAAACAGGTGTTGTTCTGACTGGTTGGCTCTAATTTACGGCAACGAGACGGCAACGGGAACTGTTTTTGTAGGGCGTTTACCCATAAGTTGGCACCACTCTTCCGCCGGGGACGCGGACGCCTCGTCCGCGGTCGGTTTGGCACAAACCGCATGACTATGCTCTGTATGGGAGATGTGAAGCGTAAGGCAGGTGTGCGCAGCGCACTGAGTGCCGAAGCGACACGAAAGCCTGTGGCTTGAGCAGAACTCCCTATCGTCCCGCATCGTCAAAGAGTAACTTTTGTTTTGTTTTCCCCCATTTTTCTTGCCGCTTGCGGCATAGGAGATATTTGATGCTAATGTCGGCTGTCCCAAGTCCTGCCCAACCATATAAAAACACGAAAAATATAGAAAAATGACTGCCAAATTTGCATAATCCAAAATTTAGCCGTACCTTTGCACCCGCTTTTGAGAAAAAGCATTGTTTCATACAGATGTCTCCCTAGCTCAGTTGGTAGAGCAACTGACTCTTAATCAGTGGGTCGAGGGTTCGAGTCCCTCGGGGGACACAGAAAGAGGCTGTCTAACAAGTGTAGACAGCCTTTTTGATTTATGTACCGGTGAAGAATATCGTTGTGTTTGTGGGGAGGCTGTCTGACAAGTATAGGCAGCCCCTTGGATTTCTTGCCGCTTTGCGGCAAAGGAGTTTTTTATCTCGAACTCGCATATTTCCCGGGCTATAAGGAATTTGCTGTCTCCCTCCCGTTATTATGCCGGCAAAATTGCACAACAAAAAAGAGAAACCGTTCCCGATTTCTCTTTCCTCTTGGTAGTGCTACCCGGACTCGAACCGGGGTTTACGGCGTGAGAGGCCGTTGTCCTAGGCCACTAGACGATAGCACCAAGGTTGTTGTTTTTGCTTTCTTTCTCAAAAGCGGGTGCAAAGGTACGGCATTTTTTTGATATACACAAATTTTGGTATGGTTTTTTCTGTACTTTTCTGCATTTTTTCTCTTTTACGGCTTTTGCTGTGCCATTTGAAATACCTTTGCTTGCCATATTCATATTTTATTGCTAATTTTGCGCCTGTCTCTTAATTCTTACTTATCGGTATGCAAAATACGAATTTTGGCTTTGTGCGAGTGGCTGCTGCAGTACCTATGATCCGTGTGGCGGATTGTAAATACAATGCACAGCAGGTGAAACAGCAAATACTGGAGGCTGTCTCTGAGGGCGTGGAGGTAATCTGTTTCCCCGAACTGACCCTTACCGGCTACACATGTGCCGACCTGTTCTTTACACGACAACTGCAGCAGGATGCGCTTGACGCACTCGAAGATATATGCGCTTTTACACGCGAGAAACCTGTCATTGTCCTTATCGGTGCACCATTGCAGGTGGATAACAACCTCTTCAACTGCGCTTTCGTGATGACCGACGGCGAGGTCTTGGGTATCGTGCCGAAGATCAACCTCCCCAATACGGGCGAGTTCTACGAGAAACGATGGTTCACTTCGGGGCGTCTGGCACTCGAGTATTCATGGAACACCGTCGCACCGCGTATCCCTACTATCGAGATCTGGAGCGGTGATGTGCCGTTTGGTCCCGACCTGCTTTTTACCACGCGCAACTATAGTTTCGGCATCGAAATCTGCGAAGACCTCTGGAGCCCGCTCCCGCCGTCCACGCAGTTGGCTATCCAGGGGGCGGAACTGATATTCAACCTCTCGAGCAGCAACTGCCTCGTGGGCAAGAACGCTTTCCGCCGACAGATGATTACCCAGCAGTCGGCACGCGTCCATTGCGGCTATGTCTATACTTCTTCAGGGGTAGGGGAGAGTACCACCGATGTGGTCTATTCGGGTTCTACCTACATCGCCGAGAATGGCGACCTGCTCAGCGAGGGAGAGCGTTTCCTGCGCACCTCCTCTATGATTATTCAGGAGATTGATATCGAGCGGCTTCGCACCGACCGACAGCGCAATACCAATTTCACCAAAGACAAGCACGGGCATTATCGCAAAATCAACGTGGCGCCTTTGGAGCGGATGACCGACGATATGGAAAGCGTCCGGACCGAACCGCTACACCGCACTTTCTCCATGACTCCTTTCCTGCCTGCCAAGGGCGATGAAGATACCTATTGTATGGATGTCTTCTCGATTCAGACGAGCGGACTGATGCGCCGTTGGGAGCATACACATTCCGAGACGGTCGTCGTCGGTATATCGGGCGGTCTGGATTCCACGCTGGCACTTCTGGTTTGCGTCTTGGCGGCGGACAACCTCGGCTACGACCGCAAGCGTGTCCTCGGTATCACTATGCCGGGCTTCGGTACCAGCGACCGCACCTACCGGAATGCCCTCGCTATGATGGAGCAACTCGGCGTTACTACCTGTGAGATTCCTATCCGCGATGTCGCTGTGCAGCACCTTGCCGACATCGGGCATAGTATTGATAACCACGATGTTACATACGAAAATGCCCAAGCACGTATCCGCACGCTTGTCCTGATGGATATGGCAAACGAGCACAACGGTATCGTGGTCGGTACGGGCGACTTGAGCGAACTCGCACTCGGCTGGGCTACCTATTCGGGAGACCAGATGTCTATGTACGGCATCAATGCGGGGATCCCCAAGACCCTCGTGCGCTATATGGTGCGCTATGCGGCGGAGAATATGTTTGGCGAGGATACGCGCCGTGTCCTGCTGGATGTCATCGATACCCCAGTCTCGCCCGAACTGCTGCCGGCGGACGAGAATGGTAATATCGCCCAGATCACCGAAGACAAAGTCGGTCCCTACGAACTCCACGATTTCTTTATCTACTATTACCTACGCTACGGCTTTACGCGAGACAAAATCGCCTATATGGCTTCGCAGGCATTTGCCGACAAGTACGACGAAGATACTATCAATCATTGGCTTAACGTTTTCTTCCATCGTTTCTATCAGCAGCAGTTCAAGCGCTCTTGTATGCCCGACGGACCAAAGGTTGTCTGCGTTAGCCTTTCTCCACGCGGCGACTGGCGTATGCCCAGCGATGTCTGCTGCCCCAAATAAAATAATCCATTACCGGAAGACTTATTTGCCCCATTGGTCTTATTAGTCCTATAAAAACTATGACTGTCCAAGAAAACATCTCCCTCCTCGGGCGCAACACCTTCAAAATGGATGTGTGCACGCGTGTATGGGCGGAATATACATCCGTTGCCGAACTCCAAGACCTGCTCCATCGCTATGCGGGGCAACCTATGATGGCTATCGGTGCAGGCTCCAATCTGCTCTTTACCAAAGATTTCAATGGTGTCCTTCTCCATTCCTGTATGTGCCGCGCACGTGCTCTGGACGAGGACTCCGACCACGTGGACATCGAAGCCGAGTCGGGCTTGGTCTTGGACGAACTCATTGAGCAGATTGTTGATATGGGGCTCGGCGGCTTGGAGAACCTTAGCCATATTCCCGGTGAGGTGGGAGCCTCTGCGGTGCAGAATGTCGGGGCCTATGGCGTGGAAGCCAAGGATGTCATCGTCAGCGTCAATACGGTCGAAATCGCTACTGGCAAACCGCGCACTTTCTCCAACGAGGAGTGCCGTTACGGCTATCGCGACAGCATCTTCAAAAACGAATTCCGAGGGCGGTATGTCGTAACAAGTGTGGTCTATCGCTTGCAGAAACACCCTGTCTTGCACCTCGGCTATGGCAACCTCCGCGCCCTCAATCCGCAGTCGTTGCGCGAGGTGCGCGATGCCGTCATCCGTATCCGCCGTCAGAAACTCCCCGAGGTGGACGAACTCGGTTCCGCAGGCAGTTTCTTCAAAAACCCCGTCATTCCCGTCTCGCAGTTCGAAGCCTTGCAATCGCAATATCCCGCTATCCCCCATTATGAAACCAAGGATGGTGTCAAGATACCCGCTGCATGGCTCATCGAGCAATGCGGTTGCAAGGGAAAGACCGTCGGCGGCGCACAGGTCTTTGAGCGTCAGCCGTTGGTTATCATCAATGCCACCGGCACCGCCACACCCGATGACATCATCGCCCTCGCCCGCTCTGTCATCACCTCCGTCCGCTCCCGCTTCTCCATCACCCTCACCCCCGAAGTCAATTACATCTGATTACTTTTTTCTCCCCAAAAAACAGCATTATACCACCATTAAAATACTGATGAATGCAATAACCAATCCTATGTCGGCAGCGTATAGGTAGGTTTCGAGGCTTCCAACAGACTTCCGCTGGCAAATAATTGCTGATGCGTTAATTATTTTGTATTCTTGCGACGAAATCCTCAAAGAAAAGCATAAACACTTTACTATTCGCGATCATTGAGAATGGAATTTCCTCCTGATTGCCTTTTTTGATTAAGCCAAACAATTTTGTGGAGTGATTGACATGCTCTATAATCAGAACACCGTTTCCAATCCTAACATCTTTGAGGGTTGACTTATCGTACACTCGGTCTCCGACTTTTAAGGTTTCTCCATCAAACACTAAATATTCATTGATAAAGCCACTATCCGTATACATATTAAATGCGATTTTATGAGTTGTTACAAATTGCTCCTTGACTTTCTCGAAATAATAAGAACTCCAAGCAGACTCTACGTCTTTCATAAACTTGTACTCTTCTTTTGCCTTATCCAAAGAGCCTTCCCAACCAGCAAGAACTTGACGTTTTCCATCTGAGTTAACGGCATCATAGAAATATTTTTCAAACTCGGTACTTTGATACTGACGGTTTTGATAGTGGTCGACCTCTTTAGAAACAAAATCCGAGAACTTTTCAAAACTTCTTCAATTATTTTAGCATCTTCTCGGTCACCATCGAACGACATTCTTGCGTATCCTTCAGTACCAACAAAAAAATCTTCCCCTTTGAACGAATTGATTTTTGATACTATCTTGATTATTATAATCAGCGCAGCCAAACACTCTATTCCAATGAATACCGGTGAGTTATTAAAAATTGCGGCGAGACCACCTGCAATTAAAACAGGTATGCCAATAGCCATCAGATATTGCTTGCGCCTTACCTTGGGAGAGTCTTTTTCTGCTTTTGGATTTGTAGACCGACAATACTGAATCTCTCCTATATTTTGTGGAAGAACTTTGAAGAAACATTCCTCAGTACCTAATTTTTCTGCGTAGTTCATATACTACAAAGTTATTTGAGCAAATGATACATGAAAATCAAAGGAATCATTATCCTTTATATCAGGGAGAAGGTATATATCTAAATCCGTTCTATTCGGATATTGTTTCTCAATTTTTCCATCTGATACAGACAGTTTCTCTCGAATCTTCTTGAAGAATTTAATTTCAGAGTATTCTATATTATTATCTGCTTCGATAGTCGCAATAGCCACATTAACTATGGATAGTTCGTCATCTTCTGTTAACTCTGTTTCCTCTAACTCTTTAATGTAGTCAGACAAGAATGTAACACCAAACTGATTGATTTGAGAAACAAATTCGTTCAGTTTCTCTTCCACATTAAGACCACAGAACAACTGAAGTTCAGCCACCATTTTCTTTACAATAGAGATTTCATCTTGGGCTATTTCTCCATCACATGCCATGCAACAGAATGCCGTCTTTAGCAACAATTCCTTATTTTCCATAATCGTTTGTATTTAATTAAAACCAATATGTCGACGTTCTTCGACTTTCTTTATTCCTTCAAAGTGATCACGAATAGTTTCGTGTTTCTTTAGCATCTCCACCGTGAGACTTGGCTTAGAGTTGGCAATAGCCTCTTCCAAAACAGCCATTGTAATACGTTTCTGTTTTCTGCGGAAGACAAGACGCGCGGCTTGATCAACAATTAACTTGATATCTGCAGAAACATAATTTTCCGTTTCATCAGCCAGTTTCTCATAATCAATACCGAAATCAACAGAGCGTTTGCTCAAATTGATTTCAAAGATACTAGCCCGAGTTTTACGGTCAGGTTGGGGAATGTAGTATTTTAACTCCAAGCGCCCTGCGCGAAGAGCCGCCTCGTCTATTTCCGAAGGCTTATTTGTGGCACCAATAACGATAACACCATCTTCACCACAATTATTCAGTTGTGCAAGAAACTCGTTAACCTCTCCTGCTTCACTAACATTGTTATGCTTGGAACGATCCTTGACCATAGCCTCAATCTCATCAAAAAATAGGATAGTAGGGGCGTTTTTGCGTGCCTCGTCAAAGATGTTTGCTATCTTACCCTGTCCTCCGTGGATAAATGGAGAGGCGACATCGGAACATTTAACATATTGATAATTACATCCCATCTCTTCAGCGAATTTCTCTGCAAAGAATGTTTTACCACAACCGGGAGGACCATAAAACAGCAATCCATTCGGAAGAGATAATCCTAATGCCTTCGCCTGATCAGGGTCGTTCAAAAGATCAATTACATCTGATTGTAATTGTTCTTTCAGTTCTTTCATACCCGCAACATCAGCGAAACCATTTCCTTTACGGATATTCTTAGTTTTCTTCTCCTTGGCGATTTCTTGATGCTTTGTATGTTCCACTTTATCTACTCTCAATTCTCCTTTCAAGGCTGCGATAAACTCATCTGCACACTTAAATCGGTCGTCTATATTTGGAGCCATTGCCTTCTCCATAGTATTGATGAGTTGGTCGTCCAATTCAAACAAATCCATATTTGGTATTCTCAATGGCTTCATACGTTCAGACGTTAGTGCGTCCTCTGCAGACTCCGCACCTTCGTATTTCGACAAATCAATATAGTGTGGTGGCAAGCCGAACAACAAATGGTACAACATTGTACCTACCGAAAAGATATCAGACTGGGGCGTAAAAATACCATTATATGCCTCAGGAGCCATATAGAATGGGTTCAAACCATCTTTCTGGAAGGAGGACTTTGATTGATTGACGAATCGAGCATAGCCAAAATCAATAATTTTAGGGAATAGACCCGACTTCGACATATCCAACATTACATTTTGAGTAGTCAACTCATTATGAATGATTGGAGTATCCAGATTATGAAGATATTTCACTCCTAATAGGACACCTATTACTATCTCTTTCGCGTCAGCAACACTACAACATTGTTCGCGTATTGTTTTCTCTGCGACGGTCTCACCGGGAATAAACTCATAAACAATATAAGCCATCTTTTGACTGCCTACCAAAAGTTCTCCGCTATCCTTATATGCAGTTAGATTTGGATGATGAAGAAGTTTTGAAATCTCTAACTCAATCACATTGCCTTTAGCGTCAAATTGCTTTCTATCTAACTTGGCATAATTGAAGAGTTTAAGGAAGCAGTTCTTTCCTGCCTCATCTTTTACACGATAAGTTTCAGCATAACTGCCCTCCTTGATTGGAAAGGCTACCGTGTATTTCCCTATTTTCTGTTTTTGAGAGAAAACCATAATATCAACGTTAGAACATTTCGTTTTCGCTACTACCAGATGTCGAGAAGTTTCCGTTCACCTGCTGAGTCAACGTGTATGAAACACCTTCACCATAGCCCAAGTACATTGAAGAACCATCTTTGGAGAATTGCTCTGAATTTAAGAATCCACCCTTTACACCATTACTCATTGATTTCTTAGGATACCAACCTCTTCCAAAGTAGAAAAATACCTGATAGTAATGCTCTGGTGGTAGATAGATTGTGGAACTACAACCCTTTTGAATATACGAGTGACCGGCCACTTTACCATTTTTATCATTGTAGCGTACGATAACCACTACGTCCGAATATGCAGATGCCCTAACTTGCACTTGCGCACGACTATAAGAATGACTATAGTTGCGTCCGTAGTACTTGGCGTATGGCTGTGAATCGTTAGGCAACGAATAGTTCTGATAATGCTCAATCTCTTCAAATTCCTGTATGCGAGAACGGGCTTGACGGGCATGCAGACCTTTGGGGTAAATTGAAAGATAATACTGCCATGCAGACTTGGTGTTGGTTGAAGATGCTTGCAGATATGCATCTTCATCGTCTAAAGCGTGCAATTTAGCCCTTGCTTTGGAAACATAGCGACCATCAGGGAATGTATTCAGGTATTCATTAACCTTACTTCTGTCAATTTTAGCAATCGGTATGTTGATATTCGCCTTATAGAAAGCATCCTCTAACGATTTGATTTTTTCATTAATGCTTTGAACGTGGAAAGATTGAGGATATTCCTCAATAAAAGTGCGCAATGTGGCAACGTCATTTGATTGAATGGCGTTGTTATATTCGAGTTCAATGAGTTTCTCCTCTATCTCTGTATAATTATTGCTATTGGGATATTCAGAAAGGAAATATCTACAACTTTCTATCGTAGTATTCCGACAGACACTATCATAATCTTTCTTTTCCTTCTCAATTTTCAGTTTGACAAGTAAACTCTCTACATCCATAGAATGTTCACTCTTTGGATATCTATCAAGATATTTTACACACTTTTCGATATTGGGGGCTTTCATCATACGGCTGTATGCGATGTCGTCTGCTTTGATAACCAAGGCGACGACAGCACATACAGCGACAATGAGTAAAACCGATACTATCCCAAAGGCACGTTTATGAATCATCCGATAAACCTTCCAGGTAATCTCATTATATGATTCACGTATTGACATAGTATCAATAGTTTAGTGTGGGCGTTGTTCTCCAGGGAGCAATTCAATTACTGAGATTATAATCTGGCGTAACTTTTCCTCCGAAGGATTATTATTTATCATTTCCTTTGCTTGGTTCAATAATTGACGGGCACGGGCAGAATCAGTCCAACTATACTGATTAAAGTTCGCATCGTGATGACGCACAAAACCAATCAACTGATAAATGTAAGTAACGTTGACATACAACTGCTCTATGGTCTCTAAAATCTGGCGACCGATTTCTACATCTTGCTTTCGGATCACTTGATCAACCTGTTTACGCACTTCTGCCACTTGGCCATCGTACTTGTTACCCAGATCATTATTGGCACTTTCGAGACGGTCAAATTCATGACGGAGTTCGGCTTCCAAAGTTTCCCACTCATGGCGACTTTCTGTTTCCTCCATATTCAAGAATGCACGACGGAGATCTGCAAGTAGGTGCATCTTACCATCTTCTGAAGATTTCTCTCCACCAAAGCGGTTTGAAATATCTTGAAGCATGGATTCTGCCTCTTTAGTCTCAGACTCAGAAACACCATTAGTCGCTTTTAACGCACGAAGTTTACGCTTTGCCTCATCTAAACGGCGTGAGAGTTCATCTTCGTTAGCACCCTCACGCTGCTTGACATCAATTACTTTTTCTATAGTTTCACCTACTACGGGAATAGTAACTTCCAAATTCATCATTTGAGACTTATCAACCTTAATTGTGATATCTATATCGCTGTTTTCGGGAACAAGTGCGGGAACATCATCACCTGTAATAATTACATCGAACACATGATCATTATAAATCGCATTTGTACCATCCGCATTGTTCTCTCCCTGATAGATAGGTATCAACAATTTATCATCTTGCATTCCTGGTCGTAATTGCGAGGATGTTTTTAGACCATTTCTTACACCGATTGCTGGTATTGGTTGATTCTTTTCCAGACCTTTGATAGGAGTGAATACATATCTATTGCGACGTTGGTCATGAATTTCAATACCAATATTGTAAGGCAGCACTGCGCTTCCTACGACAATACCTTGCATAATGTTTATTTCATTCGGGAAGCATGGAAGCGTGGTACCATTCTCATCATACGCAACAATAGAGAACGAATTGGATTTGCCCTCCATTAACTGACACTCTATAACATCTCCGATTTCGTTGAGTTCAACTTTTCCGCTCGACCATCCTTTATCACTACGAACAAATTTAACGAAAAGTTTTGCAGGAATAGTACCTGTGCATTCTTCTTTTAGCAAGCGTACAGAAACAAACTCAACGTCTTCAACAGAGTTTGATTGATAATTCAGGTCTAATGCAATGGTTCCGGACTTGATTTCCAACTTTGCCTCGCTATCAATACCGGAAGCGTATAAGGCAGCACCCCGAGCAACGGCTGTCATCGGATCAATGTTAGTATCTACATTAGGAGTTATTTGTTCTTTAAGCATTTCACGAAGAATAGGAGAGTATGTTGGACCACCAACCAAAATCAGAGAGTCCAAATTTGCGCCTGATAAATTATTACGTTCGAGCAGTTTTTTACAAATATCTACAGCCTTCTGGAAAATAGGGGCAACAACCGGTTCTATCTGTTCTTTAGTAACAACTAAGTCTAACTCAATTTCATTGCCCTCATCGTCCTCGCCAAATTCGTCTAATTGAGAAGTAATATCGCATGAATCTTTGAACGATAACTGATTCTTGGCCTGCTCCGCATAAAACTTCATTGCATCACGAAGAATCTGCTTCTTAGATTCAACTCCAAGTATTTCATTTATAGAATAGTTTTCTTGCAAGTATGGTATCAAAATGTTATCTACAATAGCATAATCCAAATTCTTTCCGCCAAGGTAGTTGTCACCTTCGGTATCCTTAACCTGCATAATACCGTCCTCAACTTTTAATAGCGCAGCATCAAAAGTACCTCCTCCGAAATCAAAAACAAGCCAGTTCCCGCCTTTCTTTGCCGCATTTAGACCATAGGCCATTGAAGCGGCAATAGGCTCTTGCAGAAGTTCACAGTGTTCGATACCTGCTAGTGACGCTGCACGTTTTGTGGCTGCAATTTGGTCTGCCTTAAACTTTGCAGGGATGGTAATTACTGCGGAATTTATAGTTTCATCAGAAACAAATGATTTTAATGCTTTAAGAACCTCTGCAGATAATTCCTCCGAACTAAAAGAACGATCCATATTTTTGCTTTCGTAGGCAGTATCAAGCCCCATAGTTCTCTTAAATTCAAGAAAAACATTACTGGATGAAACAGCCCAAGATTTAGTCGTACGGGACTTATCCTGGCGTAAATCATTGAAGGCACTATCACCCACTTTCACAACTTTCTTCCTCGTGAAAGATACACAAGAAGGCAGTGTATCCTTGAGAGTATCCGTCTTTTTAATAACCGGTTCTCCATTCTCCATTTTACAAATTGCGGAATTGGTGGTACCCAAGTCAATTCCGTATTTCATTTTTACTTGTGCCATATAGTATAATTTTAATTTTAATTATTTTGACTAACTGTAATTTGAGCCGCTTGAATCATAACCCCTTGAAAATTGATTTGAGGTTTAATGATTCCGGTAATGATTTGCTGTCCTTTTTCGAGATTTTCGTCTTCAATGAAAGTTGCTGTAACTTTCATACCATCATTATAAGGTTTACCAAGCATATCCACCAGTTCATAGCCATTGGCTTTGAGGTTATCCTTCATTTGAACGATAGATTTGGATAGTTGCTTATATCCACGAATAGATGCATCCATTTTGGAAAGGGTCATTTCCATAAATGTAATGCGATCAGCCAGTGTCTTGATTAACGAATGGTCCGGATCGGATGATGAATTGTTAGATTTGGTACTAAGAGCGGAAAGGGATGCCGATATTTTCTGCATCTCAGACATCTCAGAGGAAAAGTTGCCAACTATCTCTTCATTAAGTTTCTCTGCCTTCTTTTGTAATGCGTAGATATCAGCAGTTCCACGAGTTATTTTCAAACGGAGAAGTACATAAATAAGAACACTGATTATCGTGAGCAGAATGAAGAAAACAACACCCAAAATGGTTCTTTGTTTCATAACCTTTGCGTCTGCCTTTTCTCCTAACGATTCATTAGTACTCTTTATCTCAACACCCAACTTCTCTGCTGTTTGAATAAGATTTCCGTCAATAATCTCAACATTCTTAGACAGCGAATCAATCCTATAGGTCATCTTCTGGTCGGCAGCACGTAATGTGACAACGGCATCATTAGTACGTTTCTGATTTGCAGACTGTGATTTTGATAGTTCTGATATGGTATTCTTTAATGTTGATATCTCGGCATTAAGTTCTTCGATACGAATGCTATCCGATGTAGCAGAAAATGCTGAAGGAATCATTGCTACCGAAAGAAGGCAGCATATAAAAAAATTACTTGCTTTCATAATTGTATAGTTTAATGAAAATATTCAATACTTTTCTAATGATTATGTTGATGCCCCTGTAATCTTGCAACTTTTCTACCCAAGCAGGGGAGTTCTTGTAGTAGAAACTGATAAATGCACGACCTATTGCGTTTGTGCGCAGGATATCGTCACGGAAACTACGGAGTGCAACAACTTGCGGGTGGTCGTAGTCGCCATATACCATAGTGGCAATGTAGCATGCGGAAGCCTTCTGCTCTGCTTCTTTACGATGAACGCCATTGGGATATTTGGAGAGATACTCTTTATATTTTTCCTTACCTTCTGACGCAAGACATTCTGCCCACATAGACTCTTCTTCTAAGCGTGCTTTTGCCTGAGAAACATAACGACCAGAAGGATATTCCTTAAGATAACGATTTAACCAGTTAACCGAGCTCTGACATTCCTTATAGAACAATTCCTCCTGTTTCTCGGCAACCGGAAGTCTTGTATGCGGATATTTTTTCAGGAACTCAGAGCATCTGTATGATGTTGAAATAGCCTCAAACTCACATCTCTCAATCCCAGCCATTGCTTCTGCCACGTGTTTCCCCTTAGCAAACATAGACAAGTATTTTTGAAAAGAAGAGATGTCACTACATGAAGCAAACATCTGATTGTCTGATTGTGCAGATAAACGGACTTGAGTATTCACATCGATCAATTCGGCAACCTGCTTACGTAGCGCAATTTTCTGGTCATTGAAACGGTTCAAGCGGAAGTTGCTCTCCATATCAAGTTTTTCCATAAAAAGAGTGGCCTCCCATGCGTCATTGAACATACAGCGCAATTTATTGAGCGTTGCTTCTCGATGCAGCATCAACTGAATCTTCAGCGTGTCATTCATCATCGAATTAAACTCTTCAATAACCTTGCTGAGACCAACAGCAACCACCAACGTAGACATACGCAGGTAGTATTCATTATTACTGCCCAGTTCGTCCTTAATTGAGAACAAATAAGGAGCGCAGCCTTTTACAAGTTGCGTTGTCTCTTTCGCTTTATCAGGTTTTGCAGCAAAGGATGCGAGAATTTCCTTTATCTTTTGATCATAGAACCGAACGCCCTTCGGAGCCAATTCTTTCTTTTTCTTATTCAGAATGGCTACATTCTCTTTACAGCGTTCCTTCACAAGATTACCAGCAGCAATAGTTAAGGCATAATGTTGGAGTTTATATGCTTTTTTGATTTCTTCGTCTTCGTCCTCATCTGACTTGTTGTAGTAGTTAATGCCACATTGTAGTATTTGAGTGGCAAGTTTATCCGCTATCGTTTGATAACCCATATCGTCGGTATCAAGCATATCTTGCAACAACTTCAGAGGTCCTTTAGTTACATCCATCAAGTGAACACCTGCTTCATATTGCGCATTTGCAGTATTAGCCACATCCTTTGCTTCAGAAATGGCTGAGAGAATTTGTGACTTGGGTTCCTCTATAGCGCGTGAATCCAATAATTCATCATCAGCAGCGGAAGCACCATAATTTGCAAACAAATCTCGAAGTTTGGATATCTCCATTTCTTCTTGCAGGCTATCAATGAAAAGCACAGCCAGATCTTCCTCGGACATTTGAAATTCGTCACCGGCAACTGCTTTAAGGAACTCTTCCCTATAGTCATCATTATGAATAACTTTGGTAACGTTAGAAATTAGTGTACCTAATTCGTCTTCAACACCGGCAAGTACACCAAGATTTATCAAAGAAGAGATTGTCTCTTTCTTGGATGATATCTCCTTGCACTTTTCCGCATTACCTGCCTGAAGGTAATCTAACGCAATTTTATCAAATGGAGTAATGTTAACAAACCAGAACAACGCATGCTTGATTTGATCCTTAGGAAGATTCAAACTTGCTGCAGATGCCTCCATACCTTCAATAGTACGAGAAAAAGGCTCTAACAAATCTGGCATATCTAAAGGAAATGAAAGTTGCTTCCCTACTTTCAAATAGGCTTTTAATTTGTTGATATTTGCCACGCGGTCCTTAATTGGAGAATTGGAATAGACACCTAAAAACCGATAAGGGTTGTTTTGTATTAGTTTTATCATAATAATAATAATTCTATAGAACCATTTATTTTACTTTACATCTTACATCTCATCAATAATAATGCTTAATTAGATATCTTTACACACACAAAAACAAAGCGCAGACTTTTCTCGTTTATGAGTATTTGGTCTCTGAGGATTTACCGGACTACCTATTCTTCCAAATATCTACGGAAAAAGCCCACGCTAACGCGTGAGCATTTGGCTTTTTCCTTGGAAGAATTAGTTCTAAAAATGTCCGGTTTTTAGAGACCAAGTATTAGAGCGAAACGCTTTATCTATATATGTCGTTGCATCGCCTTACCGATGCGTGGTTATGCCATAGGCAATATCAATTTTAAGTCTGTTTTTGACGGATTTAAGTCTGTTTTTATGTTTGCTTGTAAATTTTGTGAAATTCCGCCGCAGAGATAAGCATTCTTTTCCATACAAACAAGCAAAATTTGAGAAATTTATTTCAATTCCTTAAATTTGCAGAAAATCAACGAAATTTCTACAAAAATCGTATCTGATAATTGCCATTCCACACCCAAGGCACGATTATTGTATCTCAAACTGATAAGCATAGGTTATTCTTAGGTGATTCTTGGGTGATTCTTGGGTTATACTTGGGTGATTCAGCCGTCAATCCCTTATGAATACTGATGAAATACCACAAAAATAACATATAATTCCTCATTCATAATTCTTAATTCATCATTACCTCTATGGCTCGTTCTGAATTTGAAATGCCTTTGGATAGCATCCACGGCAAACTCGGTAAAAAGTCCAAACTCATCTTCCGTCGTAAGACTGCCCGCAATGCCAACCGGCACGCCCTGTACGACTGCGTGCAAGAGATTTATGTCATCGAACACCCGCGCGACCGCAAAAAGAACCCGCCACAAGGGGCGGAATTGGCATCTATCAACCGTTTCCGTCAGGCGTGCCGTCTCACTGCCGAGCAACTTTCCGACCCCGCCACACGTCCCCTCTGGGAACAGCGTTTCGCCGCCCAACAAAAGTACCCAGACCCCGATGCCCCATTCGATCCCCGCACAGGTCATCGCAAGATCTACGGGCAACTCTGGGCATATACCCGCGCCTGTATCCTCCGCCAACTGCAATCGAAAGACTGATACACAAACCCTTTTTCTGCCCGCCGCTCTTGTGCAAACCAAATAATTTGACTAACTTTGCACCCTAACAAATGACAAACTCTGTATAGCAAAACCCGATATGGCAAGTTTTATTGTAGAAGGCGGACACAAACTGCACGGCACTATCACCCCGCAGGGGGCGAAAAACGAAGCACTCCAGGTCCTGTGTGCCGTACTCCTTGCGCAGGACGAAATCATTATAAACAACCTGCCCGATATTCTCGACGTCAATAACCTGATAGACCTACTCCAATCCATGGGCGTCTCGGTCACGCACCTCGCTAAAGGCAAGTACGCTTTCTGCGCCCGCAATATCGATACCGGCTGGCTCCATAGCCCCGAGTTCCTCCGCAAGTGCAACCGCCTGCGCGGCTCCGTAATGCTTATCGGCCCACTGCTGGCACGCTTCGGTGAAGTAACCTATGCCAAACCGGGAGGCGACAAGATTGGCCGCCGACGCTTGGATACCCACTTCCAGGGCATGCTTAACCTCGGTGCTACTTTCACCTACGACCACGACCTCCGCGCCTACCATTTCAGCGGACAGCGTCTCCGCGGCACCTATATGCTGCTTGACGAAGCCAGCGTAACCGGTACGGCGAATATCATTATGGCGTCCGTCCTCGCCGAGGGTACCACTACTATCTACAACGCCGCCTGCGAACCTTATATACAGCAACTCTGCCGTATGCTCAACCGTATGGGCGCACGGATACAGGGCGTAGGTTCCAACCTGCTCACTATCACGGGCGTGACCGCTCTCCATGGCACGGAGCATACTCTCCTGCCCGATATGATTGAGGTCGGTTCGTTTATCGGTATGGCGGCTATCACAGGCAGCGAACTTACGATTTGCAATGTCTCCTACCGTGATCTCGGTATCATACCCGAATCCTTCCGCCGACTGGGTATTCAGGTGATCCAGCAGGGCGATGATATATACATACCCGCGCAGGAACACTACCAGATAGAATCTTTCCTCGACGGCTCTATACTCACCGTCGCAGACGCACCATGGCCCGGACTCACGCCCGACCTGCTCTCCGTCATCCTCGTAGTTGCCACGCAGGCACGCGGTTCCGTCCTTATTCACCAGAAGATGTTCGAGAGCCGCCTCTTCTTTGTCGATAAGTTGATTGATATGGGGGCGCAGATTATTCTCTGCGACCCGCACCGTGCCGTCGTCGTCGGACACGACCACCAGATGCGTCTCCGCCACAACAATATGACCTCACCCGATATTCGCGCGGGCATTGCTATGCTCATCGCGGCTATGGCGGCGGACGGAACCAGCCGCATTGACCACATAGATCAGATCGACCGCGGCTACGAGGATATCGAATCTCGTCTCAACGCCATCGGTGCACATATCAAACGAGAAGAATAATACACCTGCATGACTAAAAAGATACTACTGACGCTCACCGTCTTGCTCCTCGTGATAACGGGAGCAATCGCACAAATCGTTAATCCCGTCCGATGGACAGGCTCTGTTGTCGGCGACAGCATCAAAATAGAAGCCGCCATAGACGCGGGTTGGCACATGACCCTTATCGAACTCAATGACTCCGCCATTGGTGAAGAATACAGCGGTACATACACCCTTGCTCTGCCCGCTACCTCCTCGGTTTCTGTTCGCTACAATGCCTGCGACGACCGTATGTGTACCGCCCCCGAGGTCTGGGAGTATACGCCCAAAGCCGTAGTGCAGGACGCTCCCGTAACCGTTGATGCTCCGGATAATACCGCCGATAAATCCCTCTGGTGGGTATTCGCTATGGGACTCTTGGGCGGACTGCTGGCTGTCTTCACCCCCTGTGTATGGCCTATTATCCCGATGACCGTCTCTTTCTTTATCAAGCGGAATGGAGCGGCACGCGGCACCACCAACCCGCACACCGTGCGCGATGCCCTTCTCTACGGACTGAGTATCATCATCATCTACGTAGGACTGGGCTTGCTGGTAACACTCCTCTTCGGAGCCTCCGCCCTCAATGCACTCAGCACCAATGCAGTGGTGAACATCATTTTCTTTTTGATTCTTGTACTCTTTGCCGCTTCGTTCTTTGGCGCATTCGAACTGACCTTGCCAAGTTCGTGGTCTACCGCCCTTAGTACCAAGTCGGGCAACACCACGGGCTTCCTCAGTATCCTGCTGATGGCATTCACCCTCGTCATCGTCTCTTTCTCCTGTACGGGACCAATCATCGGCACTCTGCTCGTAGAAGCGGCAGGCAAGACCCTTCTCGCCCCCGCAATAGGTATGCTCGGCTTCGCTATCGCCCTCGCACTACCGTTCTCGCTATTCGCCCTGTTCCCCTCTGTACTCAAAAAACTGCCTAAATCGGGCGGTTGGATGAATACCTTCAAGGTTACACTCGCTTTCCTCGAACTCGCACTCTCGCTCAAATTTCTCTCCGTGGCAGATCTCGCCTACGGCTGGCATATCCTCGACAGGGAGGTCTTTATCGCCCTTTGGGTGGTCATCTTTGCCCTGCTCGGACTGTATCTCTTGGGGCTTATTTCGTTCCCTAACGACGATGACTCCCACCGCAAAACCTCTGTACCACGCTTCTTCCTCGCTGTTATCTCTCTCGCATTTGCGGTCTATATGCTCCCCGGCTTGTGGGGCGCACCGCTGCGTGCCATATCTGCTTTTGCACCGCCTATGAGTACGCAGGACTGGCATATCGGGCAGCATACCGCTTCCGCGCCCGCCGATAAACAAATCACGTTCACCGACTACGATGAGGGTATGGCGTATGCCCGCGCACACCAAATGCCTGTCTTCCTCGATTTTAACGGCTATGGCTGTGTCAACTGCCGCAAGATGGAAGCGGCAGTGCTCTCCAAACCCGAGGTCGAAGCACGCCTGCGCAACTATGTCCTGATCTCCCTTATCGTGGACGACAAGACCAAGTTGCCCGCCCCCGTACAAGTGGAGGAAAACGGCAAAACCGTCACGCTGAAAACCATTGGCGACAAGTGGAGTTACAAGCAGCGCACCGAGTACGGAGCCAATGCCCAGCCCTATTATATCCAGTTGGATGCCAACGGCAACCGTCTTACTTCCACCGCCTATTCCTACGACGAAGATATTTCTAAATTTCTTAATTGGTTACAATACTGACAACGAGATATGTATCAGAAAAGTTATAATCCGAATTTCAACCACGAGCGTCTCTCTTTGCCGCGTCGTGAGAGTAAACCGCAATACGATACCAAGCGTCCGCCCGAGAAAGAGATGATCTTCGGTATCCGTGCCGTCATCGAAGCACTTGATGCGGGCAAGGTGCTGGATAAAGTCCTCCTCCGCCGCGATATGAGCAGCACTATCGGCAGAGAACTGCTGCAGAAACTCGAAGGCACCACCACCCCTGTGCAGAAAGTGCCTGTTGAGAAACTCAATCAGTTTACCGACAAGAATCACCAGGGAGTCATCGCTTTTCTCTCGCCCATCGAGTTCTATCGTGTCGAGGATATGGTGCAATCGCTCTTTGACGAGGGTAAAACACCGCTGTTGATGGTGCTGGATGGTATCACCGATATGCGCAATTTCGGAGCAATCGCCCGCACGTGCGCTTGCGCAGGCGTGCATGCGCTCATTATTCCTACGCGCGGTTGTGTCTCTATCAACGGCGATGCTATCAAAACCTCGGCGGGTGCGCTCCATACACTCCCGGTCTGCAAGGTGGATAACCTGCAGAACTGCTTGACCTATCTCCGCGACAGCGGTCTGCGTATCGTAGCCGCTACAGAGCATACTGACACCAATTATACCGATGTGGATATGACCGCTCCCACGGCAATTATTATGGGGTCAGAGGAAAAGGGTATCTATGAGGAAAATCTCAAACTTACTACCGACCGTGTTCGTATCCCGATGACCGATGCTATCGAGTCCCTCAATGTCTCTGTTGCCGCCGGTATTATGATCTATGAAGCCGTCCGCCAACGCACTAAAAACTGAAAACAAAAAACTCTTAACTTTCCAACTCCCCAACTTTTTTCAACTTTAATCTCTCAACTTTCAACTAATAATGACTGTCCTCTACGAAGATAACCATATCATCGCCGTCAATAAGACCTGCAACGAGATAGTGCAGGGCGACAAGACGGGCGATACGCCGCTTTCGGAGTTGGTAAAAGCCTATATCAAGGAGAAATGCAACAAACCCGGTGAGGTCTTTCTCGGTGTTACCCACCGTCTCGACCGCCCCACGAGTGGGGTAGTACTCTTTGCCCGCACAAGCAAGGCTCTGGCGCGGCTCAACGATATGTTCAAATCGCATACCGAAATCCAAAAGACCTATTGGGCAATCGTTGCCAATGCGCCCGCTGCACCCGAGGGACGCTTGGAGAACTACCTCATTCGCAACGAGCAGCAGAACAAGTCGTATATTGCCCGTACAGACAAAGACGGCAATCCGCTCAACAAGGAAGCAAAGAAAGCCGTTCTTACTTATAAAACCATTGCCTGCGGCGACCGATATACGCTCCTTGAAATAAACCTTGAGACAGGACGCCACCACCAGATACGCTGCCAGTTGGCGGCTATCGGCTGCCCGATAAAAGGCGACCTTAAGTACGGAGCCAAGCGCAGCAATCCCGACGGCGGAATTTGTCTCCACGCACGGCGTATCGAGTTCATTCACCCCGTCAGCAAACAACCCGTCTCTATTACCACCCCCGTCCCCCAAGACCGCCTCTGGCAAGCCTTAGCCGCCCAAGCGGAAAGAGAAGAAACACCGGTTAACGGCTGATTGACACAGATTAGCGAAGAAATGAAATCATAACCCCAAAACTAAACCCCATATATCATGAAACACCTTCTTTTAGGCGATGAAGCGATAGCGCAAGGTGCTATCGACGCTGGCTTGAGCGGTGTCTATGCCTACCCGGGCACACCGTCAACGGAAATCACGGAGTACATTCAACTGCACGAGGCGAAAGCCGCACAACCCTCTATCTTCTGCCGTTGGGCATCCAACGAGAAGACCGCTATGGAGGGCGCGCTCGGCATGTCCTATATGGGCAAACGCGCACTCGTATGTATGAAGCACGTGGGTATGAACGTCTGCGCAGACGCATTCATGAACGCTGCTATCACCGGCGTGAACGGCGGCTTGGTAGTGGTGGCTGCTGACGACCCCTCCATGCACTCTTCGCAAAACGAGCAGGACAGCCGTTTCTATGCCAAGTTTGCCATGATACCGTGCTTCGAGCCCACCAACCAACAGGAGGCATACGAGATGACCAAAGAGGCGTTCCGCCTTTCCGAGGAACTGCGCACACCCATCCTTTTGCGCGTAACAACCCGCATGGCTCACTCGCGTGCCGTTGTCGAGACCGCTGACAACACACCTGTGCAGAACCAGATGTCTCTCCCCGAGAACGTACAGCACTTTATCCTGCTGCCGGCATTTGCCAAGAAGAACTATGCCGAACTCGTAGCCGCACAACCTACATTCGTACACAAGAGCGAGACTTCGCCCTTCAATTCCTATGTCAAAGGCACGCACCCCGAGCGCGGTATCATTACCACGGGTATTGCCTACAACTACCTCATGGAGAACTACCAACCTGCTATGGGCTGCTCTATCCTCAAGGTCGCTCAGTACCCGCTGCCCGTTGCCCTCATCAACCAAATGGTGGCTGACGGTGCCAAGGAAATCCTCGTTATCGAAGAGGGACAACCTGTCGTTGAGGAACTCATCCACGGACTTGTGCCTTCCACGGTCGCAGTCAAAGGACGCCTTACGGGCGACCTCCCGCGTATGGGCGAACTCACACCCGACAGCGTACGCCTTGCTATCGGTCTCGATGCACTGCCTACCCGCGAAGCGGACAATCTCGTTGTCAACCGTCCGCCCGCACTGTGCCAAGGTTGTGGACACCGTGATGTATATGCTGCCCTCAACGAGGTCGCACGCGAATACCCGCAACCCCGTATCTTCGGCGACATCGGTTGCTACACGCTGGGTGCCCTCTCGCCTTTCCACGCTATCCACGCGTGTGTGGAGATGGGAGCCTCTATCACCATGGCGAAAGGCGCTGCCGATGCAGGGCAACACCCCGCCATTGCCGTTATCGGTGACTCTACGTTCACCCACTCGGGCATGACCGGACTCTTGGACTGCGTCAACAGCAACGCCAATGTAGTGGTACTTATCTCCGACAACCTCACCACGGGTATGACGGGCGGACAGGACTCTGCCGGTACGGGTCGCCTTGAGCAGATATGCTATGGTGTCGGTGTGGACAAAGACCACGTGCGCGTCGTAGTGCCCCTGCCCAAGAATATGGACGAGATTAAGAACGTGCTCCGCGAAGAAATCGACTACCCGGGCACTTCCGTAGTCATCGCACGCCGCGAGTGCATCCAAACGCTCAAACGCCACTTGAAGGCAAAAAAGTAAAACCACAAATTGAATACAGAATATGAAAAAAGATATTATTTTGGCAGGCGTCGGAGGACAAGGTATCCTCTCTATTGCTACAGTCATTGGTGAAGCCGCTTTGGCAGAGGGCTTGTATCTCAAGCAAGCCGAGGTACACGGTATGAGTCAGCGTGGTGGGGACGTGCAGTCCAACCTCCGTCTCTCGTCCGAACCTATCCACTCGGACCTCATTCCCGTTGGCGGAGCCGACCTTATCATCTCCTTGGAGCCTATGGAGGCTTTGCGCTATGTGCAGTATCTCAAGCCCGAAGGCTGGATTGTAACATCGTCCGTGCCTTTCGTCAATATCCCCAACTATCCCGAATTGGAGGAGGTTATCCGCCACATCGAAGCCCACAAGAACCACGTTCTCTTGGACGTAGAAGCCCTTGCCAAAGAGGCAGGCGCACCCTCGCAGGCGGCTAACATGGTGCTTCTCGGAGCAGCCATTCCTATGTTGGGTATCGACCACGACAAGATGATTGCCGGTGTGCAGCGTGTCTTCGCCCGCAAAGGCGACGCCATCGTCCAAAGCAACGTCTCCGCCGTCGAAGCCGGCTACCGCAACTCCAAGCATATAGAATAATAGAAAGATAGAATAATAGAAACAATAAAACTCCCCGCACAATCTCCGTGCGGGGAGTTGTCGTAAACTATATACTATGGGCATTAAAATCTTGCTCTAAACCCTGCATTTTTTGTATTTTTCTTTCTATCCTTGTACAAACCAAAGAAAAGTAGTACCTTTGCAACTGCAAAGTAACGCTTTGCAGACATAATAATTAGCGTTTATTGACGCTTTGTTCTGACTTATAGAAATCTCGCAAATTTCAATATCCTTCAGAACACAGCAATGGTAAATGCCCTGCGGGATATGAATATCTCGCCCTTGTGTATATTCTTAACTGCCTTTATCAAAGGTGGGGTTCGTGTACATATACATAGGGTGTATTGTATTCGTATCAAGTGTGGGCTTGCGTTGTCTGTTCTAAGGATATGGCAATGCGAGAGCCTCTATAAGTGGAACAAGACAATCGTCAAGTTCCACGCTTTTTTTATGTCCATATGCTAAACGCTTAATAATAGACATTATGGACACAACTCATCAAATTCCGCAGGTATCTAAGAAAGATTTACGGGTTCTCTCTTTGTTTTCAGGTTGCGGAGGAATGGATTTAGGTTTCGAGGGCGGCTTTGTGTGCCAACGAAAATCAATACCACCACACTCCGGTTGGATAAGCGAAGAGTTGGATGCTAACTGGATTCGAGTAAAAAGCACACGCTTCAAACTTTGTTTTGCCAACGATATTTTGCCGGAAGCACAAATCGCATGGACGCATTATTTTAGCCGATACGGTTATTCGCCGAATATCTATCATTTGGAGAGTATTGTCGATCTGGTGAAGAAACATCGTGCGGGACAAATAGTTTTTCCGCAGAATGTGGATATTGTTACAGGCGGTTTTCCTTGTCAGGATTTTTCGGTGGCAGGGAAACGTAACGGCTTTGCCTCACTGCGTGACCATAACGGAAAACGTATGTCGGAAGAGGAACCTTCGGAAGAAACACGCGGAAAACTCTATTTTTGGATGAAACAGGTGATCGACATCGTCAAACCCAAGATGTTTGTCGCCGAGAATGTAAAAGGATTGGTTTCTTTGTCGGATGTGAAAGAGATTATTCAAAAAGATTTTTCCTCCGCCGACGAAAATGGTTATCTTGTTTTGCCTCCGCAAGTTTTGCATGCCGGAAACTATGGCGTACCCGAGTCCAGAGAACGTGTGATTTTTATCGGAATACGGAAAAGTGCCTTAACACCACAGACCTTGTCTGCACTGACCTCCGTCTCAATCCCTGCTGAATACAATCCCTATCCGCAGCCTACTCACAATTATTCCTGCACATCGACAAGCGGACTGCCTTATGTATGTTGTGCAGATATTTTTGAGGGGTTAGAAGAACCGGATTCGTCTGCTGATCCTGCACAACAAAGTTATTCGCACGCCAAATATATGGGGAAACATTGCCAAGGGCAGACGGAAATCAAACTACAAGGATTAGGTCCGACCATTCGCTCGGAGCATCACGGAAATATTGAATTTCGCCGTTTGTCATTGGAACACGGTGGAACTCATACCGAAGAATTACAGCAAGGCTTGCCGGAACGCCGCCTGTCGGTGCGGGAATGTGCTTTGATTCAGACCTTCCCGCCGGATTATCCGTTTGTGTGGAAAGGAACAATCAATGGAAATCGTGTTTCGTTAAACGCTTCCGGTGGCTATAAAGTCATAGGTAATGCCGTGCCTCCTGTCTTGGCGTACCATATCGCTATGCGTCTGCAATCGTTATGGAAACTCTATTTCGAATAGACTATGGAAAACATTATTGCCATAAGGGAACGCAGTACGACGGAGGCGGATCTCGCTTTCCGGGATTTTATGTCGCTGGCGGAAAAGGAATTGAACAACCGATCTCGGGCAAACAAGTCGGTTTATCAGCATTGTTCGGCTTTTGAGTTGGAAAAAATATCCGAACGGGTGTTGAAAGATGTTGCGCCTGCCACTCCTTTTCGAGCGGAACAGATACAACTCATTTCGGGAGCGCATTTCCCCGATATTTTGGCGGCGCAATACTATGGAGTGGAGGTAAAATCTACAGAAAAAGACCATTGGACTTCCACCGGCAGTAGCATCATGGAATCAACACGTCTGACGGATGTTCAGGATATTTATATCTTGTTTGGCAAGTTGGGCGGAAATACCCCCGAGTTCATATGCCGTCCGTATCAAGATTGCTTGTACGATATTGCCGTTACTCATTCTCCTCGCTATCTGATTGATATGGAATTGAAAAAAGGCGAATCCATATTCGATAAGATGGGGACTACCTATGATGCGTTGCGTACCTCCGATAATACCATAGAACAGGTACGTTCCTATTATCGCAACCGAGCCATTGCTGAGCATCGGGCGGAAATGCCGTGGTGGTTAGAATCCCCTACCAATATGTCCTTGCGACTGTGGAGCGACGGAACACGCGCATATATTACGGAGAACGAACATTTGGCGGCTAAAATGTTCATCTTGTTTCCTGAAGTTTTCAAAAGCGATTACAAACGGGCGGCAATGTGGTTATGCACCAAGTATTCCGTTCTGCTGTACAACGCACGAGATACTTTCTCTGCAGGCGGACAATTTACGCATATCAACGGACACAGGTTACCCTTCAAACTCCCGCATATCGTGGGCGAGGTGCTGATTTATTCAAAGTGCATAAAATTCTATTTGCACAATCCTGCCCTTATTCAAAAAGAGGTGGAGGAACTGAATCCTGTTTTGTTGAGTGATACTGAAGATATGTACCAACGCTGGCTTAATCAAACCCATACAATCATACAGAACCTAAAGATAACTACTGCCCAAAAGACGATTGCACAGTTAGGGGGCATTCCTTTTCGTGAGTGGTTCGAAGCAGATGCCAAATTGCAAATAAGCAACTCCTGATGTGCGATGTAATTGGGAATACGAAATTTATGGCTAATTTGCGCTAATACGGCGCAGCCGTCCGTTCGAAACAGCCCCGCTAATGCCGATTAGTGGTCCATTCAGTGGCAATTTGTTTTGCTATATGTAGTGGTTGCTATACGTTATCTGTTGTGCATAGTTGTTGTTGGTTGTTGACCGACAAAGTCTCTTTCTGTCGTTATATCGAACTCACGTTATATACGGAATATGCAATTCCTATATCTTATAATACCAATTACGTAGAAAAGACGTAGAAAGGACGTAGAAAGGACGTAGAAAGAATTATCTTTTATGCGGTGCTTTTATACACTTTATGCACTATGCGTATTGCATAAAGTGCATATCTGTTGTTTTGATGCGGGCATAACGTAGATTGTTTTTTTTGATTTGGAGATTTGCATTTTTTTTTGTAATTTTGCGGGCTAATTGATACTATGGCAGAAAAAGACTTTATATTTCGTTGTTTTGCGAGCGGAAGTAGCGGAAACTGCTACTATCTGGGTACATTGGAACGCGGCATCCTGATAGATGCCGGTATCTCTGCGCGACTGATACAGAAGCACTTGCGCAGTATGGGGCTGGATTTTGAGAATATCATGGGTGTATTGGTTACGCACGACCATGCCGACCATATACGTGCCGTGGGAACCCTCGGCGAGAGGGTGCACCTGCCTATATACAGCACCCGCCTGATACACGAGGGAATAGACCGCAATTACGGTGTCAGGGAGAAACTGAAAACCAGCCGCCGCTATTTCGAGAAAGGAGAAGAATGGACACTCGGAGACCTGACAATCAATACATTCGGTATCAACCATGATTCTACCGAGTGCGTCGGATATATAATCGATTACAACGGACAGCGGTTTATGATTGCCACCGACTGCGGAGAACCCAATGAGCAAATGGAGGCGTATATCCGTACCGCTAACCACCTGGTCATAGAGGCCAACCACGACGAACATCTGTTGCTCAATGGTCCTTATCCTACCTACCTGAAAGAGCGTATTCTTTCCCCTCGGGGACACCAGAGCAATGTAACCTGCGGCGACCTGCTGGCGCGCAACTACCACGAAGGGCTGCGCAATGTATGGCTCTGCCATCTCAGTCTCGAGAACAACGACCCCGAAGTGGCATACAACACCGTGGCGGACAAACTCCGTGAAGTGGGGGTGGAACCGGGACGTGATGTGTACTTGAAAGCCTTGGAACGCACCAGCCCGAGCCGTATCTACCGCTTGGGAAATACGATATTGAAAGATACTGAAGAATAAACAAAAACGGGAGACAATATGGAACGATTAGTGATTATCCCTACCTACAACGAGAAGGAAAACATTGAGGCTATCATTACGGCGGTAATGACCTTACCATTGGATTTCAATGTGTTAGTGATTGATGACGGTTCGCCGGACGGTACGGCGGACATCGTTAAGGGGTTGATGGAAAACCAATATAAAGACCGCCTGTTTATCATAGAGCGTGCAGGCAAACTGGGTCTCGGCACAGCCTATATCACGGGTTTCAAATGGGCTATTGAACACGAAGCGGACTATATCTTCGAGATGGATGCAGACTTTAGTCATAACCCCCAAGACCTGATGAAACTATATGATGCATGCGCCAACGGTGGTGCGGACGTGGCAATAGGTAGCCGCTATGTTACAGGGGTGAATGTGGTCAACTGGCCTATGGGGCGCGTGCTGATGAGTTATTTTGCCAGCAAGTATGTGCGTTTCGTACTCGGTATGCCGATTAACGACACTACGGCGGGTTTTGTATGCTACAAGCGCAAAGTGTTGGAAACCATCGAATTGGACAAGATACGCTTCAAAGGTTACGCTTTCCAGATAGAGATGAAATTTACCGCCTACAAGTGCGGATTCAAGATAACGGAAGTGCCGATTATCTTTGTGAACCGTGTGTTGGGTACAAGTAAGATGTCGGGCGGTATATTCTCCGAGGCACTATTAGGTGTCATTCGCTTGAAAATCAGTTCATGGTTCCGTAACTATCCGAAGAATAATGCATAGTCGGTTTTTGATAGGGTTGCTGGGGGGATGCCTGCTGGTTTCTGCATGCGGCAAAAAGACGCAGACCGAACAAGAGTACATCGAGGAGGAGATCGTACCTATCCGCTACGAATACGGGTTGGCAATTGACTCTTTCCGCGTGGATACCGGCTATGTCGGCAATGGAGAAACCCTTGGCGGCATACTGAACCGCCTGGGGGCTACCGGGCAACAGGTGGGGCAAGTCGGAATGTTGCCGCGTGAGGAATTCGATGTGCGGCAGATACGTGCCGGCAAACAATATCTGGCACTGTATGACACGGCAAGCGTTTTGCAGTATTGGGTCTATCTGCCCGATGCACGGACGGCTAAGGTACTTCATCTGACGGATTCGCTGCACGTGGAGCATATACAGAAACCGATACGTATCGTCCCGCGTAAGGCGGAGGTGGTAATCGAATCAAGCCTGTGGAACGCTATGGCAGGCAACGGACTGCCTGTGGAATTGGCACTCGAACTGAGTGAAATATATGCGTGGACGATAGATTTCTTCGGTTTGCAACAAGGTGATTCGATACGTGTTTTTTACGACGAACAATATGTGGATTCCACCCGCTGGGGCATCGGGCGTATCTATGCGGCAGACTTCTACCATGCCAAGCGTTGGCAGGAGGCGTTTTGGTTCGACATCTCCGATTATCAAGCCGCAGACACACCATGCAGAGGGTATTTCGATGCGGACGGCAACAGCCTGCGCAAGGCGTTTTTGAAAGCACCACTCAACTACAAACGCATCTCCAGCAAGTTTACCTATGCCCGCAAACACCCGGTCTATAAGATTGTCCGCCCGCATACGGGAGTCGATTATGCCGCACCTGCGGGCACGCCCGTGGTTGCAATCGGTGATGGGGTCGTCATAGAGAAAGGCTACAAAGGTGGTGGAGGAAACACAGTCAAGATACGGCATAACTCCACCTACACAACGGCATATCTGCACCTGAGCAAGTACGGCGAGGGAATAGCAGTCGGCAAGCACGTGAACCAGGGGCAGGTCATCGGTTATGTGGGCAGCACGGGGGCTTCCACCGGACCGCACCTCGATTTCCGTGTTTGGAAAGGCGGTACACCGATAGACCCGCTCAAAATGGTCTCTCCGCCTGTGGAACCTGTACCCGATGCCTATCGGGCGGTGTTTGATTCGGTGGTTGTGGCACTACGCAGGGAGTTGTAAGGAAATGAACAACATCATACGAAAATAATCATTAATATGACATTGGAAAATATATTAACCAAGAAGGTGCAAGAGGCAGTGAAGAACCTATACGGCATCGAAGTGAGTGAGAAGCAGGTGCAACTGCAGAAGACCCGTCCCGAGTTCGAGGGCGACATCACGCTGGTGGTGTTCCCGTTTGTGAAGGCGGCACGCAAAGCACCTGCACAAGTGGCGGCAGAGATTGGCGAGGCATTGCAGGGCGACCTCGTGGAGAAATTCAACGCCGTGCAGGGATTCCTTAATCTCAGCATTGCGCAGACCTACTGGTTGGAGCAGTTGCAAGCCATTGCCAATACGGAGAACTACGGCTGTCATACCCGCACCAAAGCGGATGGCACGCAGCCGCTGATGATGGTGGAATATAGTTCGCCGAATACCAACAAGCCCCTTCACCTCGGGCATGTGCGCAACAACCTGTTGGGCTACTCGATTGCGAAGATACAGGAGGCAAACGGCTGGAAAGTGGTGAAAACCAACATCGTGAACGACCGCGGCATACATATCTGCAAGTCGATGCTCGCGTGGCTGAAATTCGGCAACGGCGAGACACCCGAGTCCAGCGGCAAGAAAGGCGACCACCTGATAGGCGACTACTATGTACGCTTTGATGTAGAGTACAAGAAGCAAATCAAGGACTTGATGGCGCAGGGTATGGACGAGGATACAGCCAAGAAAGAGGCTCCGCTTATCAAAGAGGCGCAGGCAATGCTGCTCAAATGGGAGCAAGGCGACCCCGAGGTGCGTGCGCTCTGGCAGAAAATGAACAGTTGGGTCTATGCCGGTTTTGACGAGACCTATAAGCAGATGGGTGTCAGTTTCGACAAGATTTACTATGAGTCGGACACCTATCTCGAGGGCAAGAAAGAGGTGGAGCGCGGACTGAAAGAGGGCTTGTTCTACCGCCGCGAGGACGGTTCCGTGTGGGCTGACCTCACGCAGAACGGTTTGGACGAGAAACTGCTGCTCCGCTCCGACGGTACATCGGTCTATATGACGCAGGACATCGGTACTGCAAAACTGCGTTTCCAAGACTATCCCATTGACAAGATGGTCTATGTGGTGGGCAACGAGCAGGAATATCATTTCAAGGTGCTGTCTATCCTCCTCGACCGACTCGGTTTCCCGTTCGGAAAGGAGTTGGTGCATTTCAGTTACGGAATGGTGGAACTGCCCAACGGCAAGATGAAGAGCCGCGAGGGTACGGTGGTGGATGCCGATGACCTGATGGCGCAGATGATTGCCGATGCCCGCGAGATTTCCAAAGACAAAGTGAATACCCTGCCTGATATTACCGTCGATGAGGCAAATGAGATAGCACGTATTGTGGGTTTGGGCGCATTGAAGTACTTTATTCTCAAGGTCGATCCGCGTAAGAATATGCTCTTCAACCCCGCAGAGAGTATCGATTTCAACGGCAATACGGGGCCGTTTATCCAATATACCTACGCGCGTATCCAAAGCGTGCTGCGCAAGGCGGAAGCAGAGAGAATCAATGCTAATTTACAAATTTGCCAATTTGCAAATTTACAAATTGCCTCGAAGGAGTTGGCTCTTATTCAGCGCTTGGCGGATTATCCCGCTGTGGTGCGTCAGGCGGGCAACGATTTCTCGCCTGCCGTGATTGCGAACTATGTGTATGCGCTGGCGTGTGATTTCAACTCGTTCTACCACGACTACAGTATTCTCAACGAACCTGATGCTGCCGTCCGAGCGATGCGTCTGACGCTCTCCGCTACGGTGGCAAAGGTAATCCGCAGTGCGATGTCGCTGCTGGGCATTGAGGTGCCGAACCGAATGTAAGTTAACCATTTATAAATCCTTTTGTAGTATGAAAAAGAGTATTTTTTTGACTGCCTTGGCAGTCGTTGCAGCGGTATCTACCGGTTGCGACAAAGAGCGTCAGACGCCGACGCACGATTCTACGGAACTATGGCCTGCGGTGAGCAGCGAAACAGGTAAGTGGGGGTATATTGATGCCAAAGGCACTTTTGCCATTCCTGCCAACTATGATGAGGCAACAGGGTTCTCTTGCGGCTATGCTTTGGTAGAGAGTGGGTATAATCAGTTCTTTATTGATGCCAAAGGCAAAATGCAGGATGCACCGCACTTTGATGAGGCAGAGAGTTTCTATTATAAGTACGCATACATAGAAGCGGACGACCTGTGTGGTATGCTGAATACAAAATTCAAGTTTGCCATTCAGCCCACGTTTCACGATTTAGGTACAATGGGCGACAATGGTCTGGTGGCTGCGCGGCAGACAGAAGACGGCTTGTACGGCTATGTCAACAGCAAAGGCAATTGGAAAATACAGCCGATTTATGAATATGCAGAGTCGTTCCATAATGGTATCGCAATCATTAAGATGGGCGACAAAGAGGGCGTAATCAATGACAATGGCGAATTTATTATTCCACCCACATACGATAATTTGAAAGATGTCGGTGATGGTTTGACTGCTTACAGGTTGAGTGAGAAATGGGGAGTGTTGGACAAGAAAGGCAAAGTGCTGATTGCGCCGGTGTATGATGGTCTCGGTACTATGGTGGATAACAACCTTTTGCCTGTTGCCCAAAACGGGAAATGCGGTTACCTGAACAGTAAAGGCGATACCAAAATTAATTTTATATACTACGATGTTTATCCTTTCTTTGAGGGATATGCTTTTGTACAACAATCCGAGAACGGCGTTTGGATGTGTATCAATACCAAGGGAACAATTCAGTTCCCGCTATTGAATAACGAGAAACCGGCTACAAGTTTCCATAATGGTTTGGCACTCACTATATCGTATGATAGTGAGGCACGGCAACAGACGTATCGTTATATCAATGTGAAAGGTGAAACCATCTATTCGTGGAAAGTAGTGGATTATAACAGTTATTATAATGCGCCTGTGCGTCAAACGGATAACGAGAGTGCCCGATTGCAGCAACTCGTAGAGATGACCCTGCATTTCGATTCGCGCAACTTGTGATTGGATCGCATACGATGACAACGCACACCTGACATTGCTCGGGTGTGCGTTTTTTTTGTGGGTTACTGTTCTACCCGTGTGCTTTCGCAGTATTCCATAGGCGAACAACCGGCGATGGCGGTGAAATTGCGCCACGCACTGGTGCGGGAACGATACCCTGCGTCATAGAACAGGTTTTGCAGGTTTTGTGCGGGGTCGTTCTGCAATTGCTCTTGTATGTATGCCACGCGGCGGCGGTTGATCATATCCGGGTAGCTGTCATATCCCAACTGCTTGATGCCTAATTGCAGATACCGTCGGTTGGTGCGCACCATACGTATCAAGTCGTCTTGTGTCAGGTCAGGGTTCTGCCATATATCAGGATTGTCCAACGCCATTTGTATGCGCTGCGAGACCTCTGTAATAACGTCTGACTTTTGTTCCGGTTCTTCCGATGGCTGTGTCTCCTCCGGCAGTTCCAAGGTTACTACGGGCGGCAGGTAATCCGATTCTTCCGTAGGAGTGGGGCGCAGTACGTTCAGACGCACTACCAACTCGATGTATAAAATCAAGAGGGTCAGACCGATATACAATGCTTCGTGTGCAATATTTGCCCAGAAAAGGCGCAGTCCGCGGCTGGCAAAATAGGTAATGGTCATACACAGCGTAATGACCACCACTGCCCGTACCCACTCCAACGGGGCATTGCTGTTCCGCCAGTTATGCTGCATCAGCAGAAGCCATATACCATAAGGAATAAAGATAAAGGTCAGCACAATGCGTAGCCATACATTCGGTTCGCGGATATAGGTAACGATGTCATTGATGGTATAAAGCGGGCGTATGTCAAGATGGTGCAGCATCAGCAATGCCGCCATAAAGACCAGCCACGGAGACAGTAGCAGCAACCCGCGCCGCCAGTCTATCCAACCGGGGCGCAGCATCTCTATCGGGTAGAGCCATAGCAGAAAGAAAATCAAGAATCCGAAGAGAATAATCATCGGATCCATCAGCAGAAAACCGCCTGCATACTCGGGGGCGCACAGGGCGATGACTATCTCTCCCAGCGAGGCGATGGACGAGGTAAGAAAGAAAAAAGCGATGAACAGGCGTGAACGGTCGCTTTGGCGTTTATGTTCGACAAAAACAAGATACGCCGCCACTGCTTCCAGAACCATATTCAGGAAGAAAAGCCCCAGTGTGACGGTATGGGTATTGGATAGTGTGCCGAACATTGCAGATGTGTACTGCAAAAGACTGCTTAGCAAAACCTGTTAAGCAGTCTTTTGCAATCAGTAGCGTTTTTATAATGCTTTCAGTGTAGCAAGCAGGATTTGGTAGAATTTCTGTACGGTCTTGATGTTCACACGCTCATCGGGAGAATGGGGGTGCTCAATAGTAGGACCGAAGGAAATCATGTCCATACCCGGGTAGTTGCGTCCGATAATACCGCACTCCAAGCCCGCATGGATGGTGATAACCCGCGCCTCTTGGTTGAACTCCTTTTTATAAATGTCTTTCATTACCTCAAGGATATGGCTGTGCAGATTGGGTTTCCAGCCGGGATACGAACCCGAGAACTCCACCTTGGCACCTGCCAGCGAGAACGTAGAATCGATAACCGACTGCAGTTCCTCTTTGCGCGACTCCACCGACGAGCGGGTGAGGCAGTAAACGAGTATCTGTTTGCCTTGCGTCTCAATCATGGCGAGATTGTTGCTGGTCTCGACCACATCGGGCATTTCGGGAATCATACGATATACGCCGTGCGGCACTATGGTGATGGCATGAATGAGGAAATCCTGAACGTCTTCGGGCAGTTCCACTTTCGGACACTCCACCTCTTCGGCGGTCAGCGAGATATTGTCCTCTACACCATCGTATTCGCGGATAAAGAGGTCTTCATAATCGGCTATCAAATCAAGTACGTCGTCTTTGTTCTCGGCTGGGATGGTGATGAGCGCACTTGCTTCGCGAGGGATGGCGTTGCGCAGACTGCCGCCCTCTACATACGCCAGACGCGCTTCATAGTTAGCCACAGCGTCTTTCAGAAAACGGAACAGCAGTTTGATGGCATTGGCACGCTGCATATTGATGTCGCAGCCCGAGTGCCCGCCTTTGCAACCGCGCAGCGCAACACGCAATGCGATGTCGCCCTCTTCGGTTTCTACGGGTTCGAAGTCGAAAGTCGCCGTGGTGTCCACACCGCCGGCACAGCCGACATAGAGTTCGCCTTCGCTCTCCGAATCAAGGTTAATCAGCGTTTTGCCTTTCAATACACCGCCTTCGAGGGCGAATGCACCATACATACCCGTCTCTTCGTCCACGGTGAAGAGTGCTTCCAAGGGTGGGTGCGCCACGCTCTTGTCGGCAAGGATTGCCATAGCCGTGGCCACACCGATGCCGTTGTCCGCCCCCAGAGTGGTACCGTTGGCGGTAACCCATTCGCCGTTGTCCTCTACATAGGCTTCTATGGGGTCTTTCTCAAAATCGAACACCTTGTCCGAGTTTTTCTGCGGCACCATATCCAGATGCCCTTGCAGGATAACCCCGGGATGGGTTTCTTTGCCCTCGCTGGCAGGCTTGCGGATCAGCACGTTGCCAATCTCGTCCACGATGGTCTCCAAACCGAGACTGCGTCCGTAGTTGGCGATGAACTCGGAGATTTCTTTCTTTTTGCCGCTGGGGCGGGGAATCTGTGTAAGTTTGTAGAAATTGTTCCACAAACTCTTTGGTTCAAGATTTTTCATATTCGTTGGTTTTGTTTAATCTGTATATTTGACAAATGTTCTATTTTTATACCCAAAACAAAGGCAGCCTATCCTATGCTCATCCTATGCTCATCCTCCTTACTTTTCACCTTGCCTGCCACGGTGCAAAATGTTCTGTTTTTCGATGCCGTTTTGCCCGAAAGGAATTAATGAGTAATTAACGATAATTAATAGATATTTTTAGTGGGCTTTAATGGAGGATTATACAATAAGTTATTGACGGATACATCAGGGTTCCAGCACGCTCTCGGTATTGCCTGCGGCAGGAATGGTCAACTCCCCGCATAGGCTCTTCTGGAGCAGTTTTTTGACGGTATCGATGTCGTCCGGGTTCTCGCCGAGCAGGTACATCATCTTGGTGAGCAATGCCTCGGTGGTGATGTCGTAGCCCGAGATAACACCCGCTTTGAGTAGGTTCATCGAGACCGCATAGCGCCCCATCTCCACCGACCCCGTATTGCACTGGGTCTTGTTGACAATGATGATACCGCGGTTCACAGCATCGCGCAACTGGCGGTACAGCCACTCCGACGACGGGGCATTGCCCGCACCGAATGTCTCCAATGCCAACCCGCGCAGACCGGGGGTGGTCAGCACTTGGTGTACAATCGGCTCTTGTATGCCGGGAAACAGTTTCAGTACGCCTACATTCTGGTCCGTCTTCACACGCAGGCGGAGCGGCTGGCTCGGATCGTTGTAGTGGATGAGGTGCGGCTGGTAGGTGATGTGTACGCCTGCTTTGGCGAGGGGGGGGTAGTTGTACGAGTTGAATGCCGAGAAGTGCTCCGCATTGCGTTTGGTGGTTCGGTTGCCGCGGAAAAGCCTGTCCTCAAAGAATATCGTTACTTCCGGCACTATCGGGTTGCCGTATTCGTCCTTGGCTGCGGCTATCTCGATGGCGGTCAGCAGGTTCTCTTTGGCGTCCGAGCGCAATAGCCCTACGGGCAACTGGCTGCCGGTGAATACCACGGGCTTGCTCAGGTTCTCCAGCATAAACGACAAGGCGGATGCCGAATAAGACATTGTGTCCGTACCGTGCAGAATGACAAATCCGTCATACCGGTCGTAGTGGTCATAGACCATATGTGCCATTTTTGCCCAATTGTCGGGATTGACATCCGATGAGTCAAGCAGCGGGTCGAAAGACTCCATCTCTATATTTATATCGCCGGAGAACAGTTCGGGCATAAAGGCTTTGAAAGTCTCTGTATCCGCAGGATATAGCGCACCCGTAGCCTTGTCGCGCACCATCGAAATGGTGCCACCCGTAAAAATAAGCAGTACTTTACTCATAAATCCCATTACGCTGTTACATTGCGCATTGCAAAGGTACACTATTTCCGCGAAATATACAAATAAACAACTCTTTTTGTAGTTTCTTTTTATTTGTGTATAATTTGGCATAATGTTTGTTGCGAACTTTTAAGTGATGTTAAACCTTTAATTTTTATAATATGCTGACCTCTAAAGTAAACATTTTGATTTGTGACAACGACATTAATTTGAGTACCGTTCTTTCGGACTACTTGAAGAGTCGTGATTACAATGTAGTCGCTGTGGCTGACGGACAAGATGCGCTGAATGCCGTGCAGAATGCGCATTTCGACCTCTGCCTTTTAGATCTTAACCTGCCTACTTTGGACGGGTTCGAGGTACTTTCCTACTTGCGCAAGTCGGGTAAACAACTGCCGGTTGTCATACTCACTTCCCGCTCTGCAAGAGAGGATATGCTTCGTGCGTTTGAACTCGGTTGTGATGACTATGTTACCAAACCGTTTAGTATGGATGTACTCATTTATCGTATTCAGGCTATTCTGCGCCGATATATGGCTGGTACGGATAACTCTACGACGACCTTTGAGATTGCAGGTAAAAAGTTCGATTCTGTTCATCAGACATTCGACGGACAGCACATGTCTTCGCGTGAGAGCGATTTGCTGCTGATGCTTTGCCGCAATATGAATAATCTCGTGGAACGTAAGGCTATTTTGGCTGCATTGTGGAAAACCGACGACTATTTTGCTTCGCGTTCTCTGTCTGTGTATATCAACCATTTGCGTCGTTTCCTTGAGGGAACCGGTTATCGTATCCTCGGTGTACACGGCAAGGGCTACAAACTCGTAGATGCTGTTGTAGAATAAGCCGGTTTGTATGGAATAGGGTGGGTTATGCATTGTGTGTAATCCGTTTGGGATAGTGCCGTTTGCGCAGTTGTGCAAACGGCACTATTTTTTGTTGGTCTTTCGGAAAATCGCTGCTCCAATTCTCTGTATCCTCGTGCTGTCAGGTCTATGTGATTATCGGGTGATTATCGGGTGATTATCGGGTGATTATCGGG